>Ga0070737_10000242_pt1 | contig 131708 bp, 145 predicted proteins | sample Coa_R1_10_FD_66438 | JGI IMG/M metagenome (GOLD analysis project Ga0070737, IMG submission 66438) | Surface soil microbial communities from Centralia Pennsylvania, which are recovering from an underground coalmine fire - Coalmine... | ecosystem: Environmental > Terrestrial > Soil >...
AGCGCCGCGGCGACGTCGTCCTGGGTCGAGAGCGGGTTGGAGGCGCAGAGCACGACGTCGGCCCCGCCGGCCTTCAGGGTCCGCACGAGGTTCGCGGTCTCGGTCGTCACGTGCAGGCACGCGGAGATCCGGTAGCCGGCCAGCGGCTGCTCGGCGGCGAAGCGCTCGCGGATCGCCGCGAGCACCGGCATCTGGCGGTCGGCCCAGCGGATCCGCCGCACCCCTTCCGGTGCGAGCGAGAGGTCCTTCACGTCGTGTCGTCGCGTCGTCGCCATCGCGTCCTTTCGTCGGTCGGGGCAGTGTAGTTGCGGCTCGCCGCGGCAAGCGGCCGGGCGGCGCCGGCCGCTCCGGCCGCACCCTGCACCGGCACGACCGGAGCCGCGGCCGTCACGGCTTCGCAGCCGGCGGCGGCGGTCCCGCCCGCCCGTAGGCGTCCTCGAGCCGGACGACGTCGTCGAGCTCGGGGGTCGAGACCTCGAGGATCAGGGTGTCCTCGAGCGCGGTCACGCGGTGCACCGTGCCGGGACGGAAGCGGAAGGCGGTCCCCGGCGTCACCACCTCCTCCTTGAGCGCCTTCTCGCCGACCGCCCCGAGCTCGACCTTCGCCCGGCCCTCGCGGACGAGCCACGACTCGTCCTTCTCCCGGTGGAACTGGAGCGAGAGCGACTCGCCGGCGCGGACGAAGAGGAGCTTGCCGCAGTAGCGCTCCGCCAGCGCCCAGATCAGCTCCCACCCCCACGGCTTCTCGACCCGCCGCGGCTCGAACCGCCACTCGTCGAGCGAGGCGATGTTCGGCGAGTCGGCGGCGTCGCCCATCGCCTGGGATCCTCGCACGTCCCGTCCGTCTCCGCTCATGCCGCGAGCCACTCCGGATGGGCGGCCACGTGCTCGCCCGCCGTCCGCAGCTCCTTCGGCGTGTTCACCGTCAGCCAGAGCCCCTCGTGGCGGTACGCGAACAGCTTGCCCTCGGCCGCGAGCGCGGGGAACGTCGTCGTCTCGTGGTCGCCGCGGTCCGGGAAGCGCTCGATCGCCTCCTCGGAGAGGACGTAGACGCCGCAGTTCACCCAGTAGGGGACGCGACCCGCTTCGCGGAAGCCGGTCACGACGTCGCCGTCGCCGAGCTCGACCACGCCGAACGCCGAGCGCGGCTGCGCGACCGCGACCGTCGCCGCCCCGCCGGCGGCGCGGTGGCGCGCGAGCAGCGCCGCGAAGTCGACGTCGACGAGCTCGTCGCCGTTCAGCGCGTAGACGTCGCCGCGCTCCTCCCGCGCGCGCGCCGCGAACTTGATCCCGCCGCCCCGCCCGAGGCGCTCCGGCTCCTCGGCGGTCACGATCTCGGCGCCGAGGCCGGCGAGCTCGGCCCGGAACAGCGGGCCCTGGCCGAGCGCGCACGAGACGATCACGCGCCGGACGCCGGCCCGGGCGAGCCGGGCGACCTGGTAGGCGACGAGGGGCCGGCCGGCGACGTCGGCGAGCGCCTTCGGCTTGCCCCCGGCGGCGTCGCCGAGCCGTTCCGCCTTGCCGCCGGCGAGGATGATCGCCTCCACCACTACGCCTCGAGCTTCGGCTCGCGCTCGGCAGTCTCGGGGAGGACGTCGGTCGGCGCGCTCGGCCGGCCGATCCCCTCGTAGACGAAGCCGGCCGCGCGGACGGCCGCCGGGTCGAGCAGGTTGCGCCCGTCGACGATGAGCGGGTTCGCCATCGCGGCGCGGACCTCGTCCCGGGCCAGGTCGCGAAGCTCGGCCCACTCGGTCACGATCACGGCCGCGTCGGCGCCGCGCACCGCGTCGAGCACCGTGGGCGCGAGCTCCACCCCGCCGGGCAGCATCCGCCCGTCGGCGACCGGGTCCCAGCCGCGCACCTCCGCACCCTCCGCGAGCAGCCGCGAGGCGATCACGATCGACGGCGCCTCGCGCATGTCGTCCGTGTTCGGCTTGAAGGCGAGCCCGAGCAGCGCGACCTTCTTCCCGCGCAGCGAGCCGAGGTGTCGCTTCAGCTTGCCGACGACCCGCCGGCGCTGGAGCTCGTTCACCTCGATCACCGCCGAGAGGAGCTGGAAGTGGTAGCCGGAGTTCGACGCGAGCTGCTTCAGCGCCAGCGAGTCCTTCGGGAAGCAGGAGCCGCCGTACCCGAGCCCGGCGCGCAGGAAGTGCGGGCCGAGACGGTGATCGAGCCCGATCCCCTCGGCGACCTTGACGACGTCCGCGCCCGTCGCCTCGCAGACGTTCGCGATCTCGTTGATGAACGAGATCCGCGTCATCAGGAACGCGTTGGCAGCGAGCTTGATCATCTCCGCCGAGTTGACGTCGCACCGCACGATCGGCGCCTCGAGCGACGCGTACAGCGCCGCGACCGCGTCGCCGTCGTCCTCGTCGAACGCCCCGACCACGATCCGGTCGGGACGGAGGAAGTCGCGGACCGCGTTGCCCTCCGCGAGGAACTCCGGGTTCGACACGTACCCGACGTGCGAGAGGCCGCGGGCGTCGAGCCCGTGCCTCACCTTCTCGCCGGTGCCGACCGGCACGGTCGACTTCATCACCAGGATCGGATGCCCCGGAAGCTCGGGGAGCTCGTCGACGACCGTCCAGACCCGCGAGAGGTCGGCGTCGCCGGAGTACGTCGGCGGCGTGTCGACGCAGACGAACAGGAACTCGCAGCCGGCGACCTCCGCCGCGTCGAGCGTGAAGCCGAGCCGCTCCCGGTTCCGCCGGAGCAGCGCCGGGACGTCCTCCTCGTGGAAGGGGACGTCGCCGCGGCGCAGCGCCTCGATCTTCTCCGGCACGACGTCGCGGACGACGACCTCATGCCCGAGCTCGGCGAAGCAGACGCCGGTCACCAGCCCGACCCAGCCCGCCCCGAAGACGCCGATCCTCGCCACGGCTACCGGGCGGCCGCCAGCGGCCTCAGGCCTTTGGCGATCGCGATCATCGTCTCGTTCGAGAGCGAGTCGAGCAGCGTGTTCACGACCCAGTAGCTCGTCTTGCCGACCCTGAGCACGACCATGTGCAGGTGCGGGCCGTTGTAGTAGAGCGAGAACTCCCGACCGCCGAGGTCGTGCTGGAAGCTGCGGTCGGCGAGGATCGGCGCGCCGGTCCAGTCGGTCTCCTCCACGCCCCAGTACTCGTTCCCGCCCGTGCGGTAGACGAGCCGGATCGCCTTGTGCCCCTTGACGATCGTGTAGAGGTAGACGGGCGGGTCGCCGCCGTTCGTATCGGGGAAGGACGAGCGCTCCAGCACCGTCGGGACCTCGAGCCTGAACGGCACCTTCGCGGCGAGCGGGCGCAGGAGCTCCGTGGTCACGCCCGGGTCGTAGCGGACCGCCGGCGGCTGCCGCGGCGGCACGGCCGCGACCGGCGCCGGCAGGAGCGTGTCGTGGAAGGTCTGGCCGACGACCACCACGAGCATCGAGCCGGGGTCGAGCGCCCGCAGGGCCGGGTCGCGCGGCAGCCTGCGCACGTCGGCCGGCTGCATGAGCTTCTGCAGCGCGACGGCCGCCTCGCGCGCGCCGGACTGCCGGGCGTCGTAGTAGATCTGCGTGTGGAAGTACGGCGAGGTCGGCGCGTTCGGCTCGAGCCCGTGCGGGGGAAGCACCGTCAGGTAGCCGCGCTGCGCGAGCAGGTAGCTCGCGTTCGCAGCCGCGCCGGGGACCCCGTTCCCGTTCAGCACCGTCACCGTCGTCCGCTTCGGCGAGGGTGTCCTGGTCTTCACCTTCTGCCCGAGCGCGGTCGCGTTCGCGACCTTCGGCAGCTCGACGTCGGGGTTGACGAACTGGGCGACCGCGTCCTGGATCGACGAGGTGGGCGCGTGCAGCTCGGAGTAGCCGCTGACGTCGCTGATCCGGTCCTGGAAGAAGTGGCCGCCCGGAAGGGTGGCGGCGAACCGTGCGTAGCCGAGGACGGTCGCGTCGCTCAGGCACGCCTTGCAGGCCGCGACCTCGACGTTGTGGGTGATCGCGGAGACGACGCTCGGCAGGTTGGCGAGCCCGAGGTTGTGCGCGACGTCCTCCTTGAGCGCGCGGACGAACTCCTGCTGGCGCGCGAGCCGGTAGAGGTCCGAGTCGGTGTGACGGTAGCGGACGAATTCGAGCGCCGAGCCGCCGCTCAGGAGCTGGTAGCCGGGCTCGAGGTCGATGTTGGCGTAGTTCGTCGCGGCGGTGCCGACGTTCTTGTTGTAGTAGCGGCGATCGACGTCGATCCAGACGCCGCCGAGCCGGTCCACGACCTCCTTGAAGCCGTGGAAGTCGACCTTGATCACGTAGTTGATCGGCAGGCCGGTGAGCTTCTCGACCGTGAGGAGCGACCCGGTCGCACCGCAGCGCGAGAACGCCGAGTTGATCCGGTCGTCGGCGACGAACCCGCTCGGGCAGTAGATCGGCACGATCAGGTCGCGCGGGAACGACAGCATCGAGATCGTCCGCGTGACCGGGTCGGCGCGGAGGAGCATCAGCGTGTCCGAGCGCGAGCCGACGGCGGTGCCGTCCCCGACCCGGTAGTCGTAGCCGACGAGCAGGGCGATCGCCGCCTTCCCCGGCAGGGCGACGAGGTGGCGCTGGGCGGTGCGGCAGTCGTTCTCGTGGCACCTGATCGCCGCCACCGACTGGTGGTACCAGAGGTACAGGCCGCCGGCGACCGCGAGCAGGAGCGAGAGCGCCCCGAGGACGGTGACGAGCAGGACGCGGCGGAGCAGCGCGAGCCCGCTCCGCGTCCGGGGCGGCTGCACGTAGCGGGCGACCGTGCTGATCGCCGCCGGCGGGAACACGGCGTGCCCGTTGCCGTTCAGCGCGGCGCCGCGGCCGACCCCTCTCTTGAGCGTTGTCCTCATCTGTCTCGGGCCAACCCGAACGCGGCGCCCGGAGGCGCCGGTCGAGGAGGATAGCCGACGGGGAGGCCGGGAAGCCTCAGGCTCGGACGCGCGAGAGGGCGAGCCGCGCGAGCTCTCGCTCGCGCGAGGCGAGCTCGGCGCGGTCGGTGGACGGCGCGACGATGTTCAGCCAGATCGTCGTCCGGCCCTTCCCGAACATGAGCGTGTCGTCGTAGAGCAGGTAGGTCTTCTTCCCGTACGTGTAGAAGATCGAGGTGCGGTAGAGGACCGAGACGGGCGCGAGGTGCGGGAATGCAAGCCGCTTCGCCGCGCCGAGCTTGGCGTTCGGGTCGCTGCCGATCTCCTTGAAGACGTCGTAGCGCACGCAGGTGCCGAGCTTCGGCTGCAGGATCCGCTTGAACACGGCCGAGACGTCCCGCGCCGAGGCGAACACGGCCACGTCGTTGCCGACCTGCCAGCCGAGGCTCTGGAGCGAGAAGTCCGCCTCCGCGTGACCGGTGACCGTGAGGTCGTGGAAGCTCGGCGACTGCGCCGGGCAGCGGGGCATCTTGAACCCGGTCGGCGTGCGCGGCCCGCCGCTCCAGCCGCCGCCGAGGTCGGCGGCGGTGACGAGCGCCGCCCGCGCCCGCCGCTGGTCGGCGCCCGAGAGGCGGAGCGAGGGGTCGAGCGCGTCGGCGGCAGCCGCGCCGGCGAGCGCGAGCGCGGTCAGCGCGGCGGCGGCGAGCGGCGGGCTACGCCACATTCACCGCGGGCGACCTGCGCACGAGCAGCGCCGCGATGTCCTGCTCGAACGGCGCGAGCTGCGCGCTCTGGAACGTGGGGGCGTCGAGCACGAGCGAGTACTCGAGCCGGCCGATGCCGAAGAAGACGAAGTCCCGGATGAACCGCCCGACCCGGCCGTTGACGGCGACCGTGATCTCGGCCCGGTAGGCGGCGCTGACGGCGCCGATGCGGGCGAAGGCGAGCCGGCGGACCCGCACGCTCCGGACCCGGCCCTGGCCGCCCACCTTGAGCTCCCAGGCGAGGCAGCCGGGCAGCTTCGGCCCGATCGTCCGGCGGAAGTCGGTCCTGACGTCGGCGGCGGTCGCGAGCACCTGCGTGTCCTCGTCGATCGTCACTCCTCCCTTCGGCCAGGCGAAGTGGGCGGCGGCGTGCCCGGTGACGACGAGGTCCGACTCCTTCGGGTCGAAGCCGGGGCACTTGAGCGCCGTCAGCTTGCTCGGGGTCGTCGCCCCCCCGGTCCAGCCGGCGCCGAAGTCGGAGAGGCGGAGGAGCGCCTGAGTCGCCTTCGACTGGTCCGCCTGGCGGATCCGGACGGTCGGCGCGTCCGCGCTCGCGGCGCCCGCGCAGGCCAGGGCGAGCGTCGCGCCGAGCAGGAGAGCTCTCGCCGTCACTTGCGGCGTTGTAGCACGCGATTCTTACGCGCGGCTAAGGCTCTTTGCCGCTCTCGGCCAGGTTCGGGCGCAGCCAGCGCTCGACCTCCTCGACCGGAGCCTCCTTGCGCGCGGCGTAGTCCTCGAGCTGGTCGCGCCCGATCCGGCCGACGGCGAAGTAGCGTGCCTCCGGGTGGGCGAGGTAGAGGCCGCTGACCGCCGCGGCCGGGGTCATCGCGTAGCTCTCGGTCAGGTCGATCCCGAGCCCCCGCGCCCGCAGGAGGTCGAACAGCTTGCCCTTCTCGCTGTGGTCGGGGCAGGCCGGGTAGCCGAACGCCGGGCGGATGCCCCTGAACCGCTCCGCGATCAGGTCCTCGCCGGCGAGGCGCTCCTCCGGCGCGTACCACTCCCGCCGGGCGCGCTCGTGCAGCCACTCCGCGAAGGCCTCCGCGAGCCGGTCGGCGAGCGCCTTGACGATGATCGCCCGGTAGTCGTCGTGCTCGGCGGCGAAGCGCGCGGCCAGCTCGTCGGCGCCCTGGACCGCGACCGCGAACGCCCCGGCGTGGTCGCCCGCCGGCGCCACGTAGTCGGCGAGGCACCGGTTCGGCCGCCCGTCGCCGTGGTCTGCCTGCTGGCGCAGGAAGCAGAAGCGCGTGCCGTCGAGCACGACGTCGTCGCCCTCGGCGTGCGCCGGCCAGAACCCGTACACCCCGCGGGGACGGAGCGAGCCGTCGCGCGCGATCTCGTCGAGGACGGCGCGGGCGTCGTCGTAGAGCTCCCGCGCCTCCGGCCGCTCGAGGATCGCCGGGAACTTCCCCTTCAGGTCCCAGGCGTGGAAGAAGAACTGCCAGTCGATGTACGGGACGAGCTCGGCGACCGTCGGCTCGACCGCGCGCGTGCCCGTGAACGGCGGCACCGGCAGGTCGTCGAAGGCGACGCGGACGCGGTTCGCCCTCGCCGCGTCGAGCGCGAGCAGCGGCTTGCGCTCCTTCTCGGCGTGCTGCTCGCGGAGCCGCTCCTGCAGCTTCCGGTTCTCGCGGTCGAGCTCGGCGCGCCGGGCCGGGTCGACGAGGGACGAGACGACGTCGACGACGCGACTCGCGTCGAGGACGTGGACGGTCTCGTGCGAGTACGCGGGCGCGATCCGCACCGCCGTGTGCTGGCGCGACGTCGTCGCCCCGCCGATCAGGAACGGCAGGTCGAGCCGGCGGCGCTCCGCCTCGCGCACGACCTCGACCATCTGGTCGAGCGACGGCGTGATCAGGCCGGAGAGCCCCACGACGTCGGCGCGCTCGGCGACCGCGGCGTCGAGGATCCGCTCGGCGGGCACCATCACCCCGAGGTCGACCACCTCGTAGTTGTTGCAGCCGAGCACGACGCCGACGATGTTCTTGCCGATGTCGTGGACGTCGCCCTTGACGGTCGCGAGCAGGACCTTGCCCTGCGCGCTGCTCCCGCTCCGCTCCGCCTCCATGAACGGCTCCAGGTAGGCGACGGCGCGCTTCATCGCCCGCGCCGACTTCACCACCTGCGGCAGGAACATGCGGCCGGAGCCGAAGAGGTCGCCGACGACCCGCATCCCGTCCATCAGCGGCCCCTCGATCACGTCGAGCGGCCGGCCGAGCTTCCGCCGGGCCTCCTCGGCGTCCTCCTCGATGTAGTCGACGATCCCGTGGACGAGCGCGTGCTCGAGCCGCTTCTCGACGGGCGCCTCGCGCCAGGCGAGGTCGAGGTCGCGGCGGGTGCCCTCGCCGCGGAACCGCTCGGCGATCTCGACGAGCCGCTCGGTCGCGTCGGGCCGCCGCGCGAACAGCACGTCCTCCACCCGCTCGAGCAGCTCGGGCTCGATGTCCTCGTACACCGCGAGCTGGCCGGCGTTGACGATGCCCATGTCGAGACCCGCCCGGATCGCGTGGAAGAGGAACGCTGCGTGCATTGCCTCGCGGACGGCGTCGTTGCCGCGGAAGGCGAAGCTGAGGTTCGAGATCCCGCCGCTCGTACGGGCGCCCGGGCAGCGCTCCTTGATCAGGGGAAGCGACGCGATGAAGCTCTTGGCGTAGGTGTCGTGCTCCTCGATCCCGGTCGCGACCGCGAGCACGTTCGGGTCGAAGATCAGGTCCTCCGGCGGGAAGCCGACCTTCCCGGTCAGGAGGTCGTAGGCGCGGCCGCAGATCGCCACCCGCCGCTCGACGTCGGTCGCCTGCCCTTCCTCGTCGAAGGCCATCACGACGACGCCGGCGCCGTAGTCGCGGATCCGGCGGGCCTGGCGGAGGAACGCCTCCTCCCCCTCCTTCAGGCTGATCGAGTTGACGATCCCCTTGCCCTGGAGGCAGCGCAGACCGGCCTCGAGCACCTCGAAGCGGGAGCTGTCGATCATCACGGGCAGCCGCGCCACCTCCGGCTCGGCGGCGATCACGTTCAGGAACGCGCGCATCGCCGCCTCGCCGTCGAGCAGGTCGGCGTCCATGTTCACGTCGAGGACGTTCGCCCCGCCCCGCACCTGCTCGAGCGCGATCTCGACGGCGCCGGCGTAGTCGCCCGACTCGATCCGCTCGCGAAACCGGGCGGAGCCGGTCACGTTCGTCCGCTCCCCGACCACGACGAAGCCCGTGTCGGGCCCGATCTCGAACGGCTCGAGGCCGCTCCAGCGCGTCGTGCGACGCGGCTCCGGCAGCGTCCGCGGCCGCACGCCCCGCAGCGCGGCCGCGATCGCGGCGGTGTGGTCGGGCGTCGAGCCGCAGCAGCTCCCGGCCACGTTCAGCAGCCCGTCGCGGGCGAGGCCCGCGAGCAGGGCGCTCGTCACCTCCGGCGTCTCGTCGTAGCCGCCGAACGCGTTCGGCAGCCCGGCGTTCGGATGGGCGCTGACGAGGCACGGCGCGAGGCGCGCGAGCTCGGCCACGTACGGGCGCAGCTCGCGGGCGCCGAGCGAGCAGTTGACGCCGACGATCAACGGCTCCGCGTGCTCGATCGAGATCCAGAACGCCTCGATCGTCTGGCCGGTCAGCATCCGGCCGGAGCGGTCGACGATCGTCGCCGAGATCCAGAGCGGCGTCAACGGGGCCGTCTCGCGGGCGGCGACGATCGCCGCCTTCGCGTTCAGCGTGTCGAAGACGGTCTCGACGAGCAGGAGGTCCACCCCGCCCTCGACGAGCCCGGCGATCTGCTCCGCGTACGCCTCCTTCACCTGCTCGAAGGTGTGCGTCCGGTAGCCGGGGTCGTCCACCTTCGGCCCGAGCGACAGGGTCACGTTCAGCGGCCCGACGGAGCCGGCGACGAGCCGGTCCCCGGCCGCCTCCCGCGCGAGCCGCGCCCCCGCGACGTTCAGCTCGTACACCACCTCCTCGAGCCCGTAGTCGGCCTGGCCGATGCGGGTGGCGGTGAAGGTGTTCGTCGTCGTGATGTCGGCGCCCGCCGCCAGGTAGCGCTCGTGGATGGCGCGCACGAGGTCGGGGCGGGTGAGGTTGAGGACGTCGGGGTCGCCGGCGACGTCGCGCTCGTGCGCGGCGAACCGCTCCCCCCGGTAGTCCCCGGGCGAGAGCCCGGCCCCCTGCAGCATCGTGCCCCAGGCGCCGTCGAGCACGAGCACGCGCTCCCGCGCCAGCCTCGTGATCTCCGCTCTCGCGTCCCGCTTCGCCACGTCGTCTCCCGTGCCGTGCCCAAAGAGGGTGCCGCGCGGTCGCCGGCGGGGCTCTTTAGGCGTTTGGTGACCCGGTCGCCAAGCTGCCGTCAAAGCTCTCCGGGTTCCCGGCAGGGTAGCAGCGCCCGCGGGGCGCCCCGAGCCCCCGGGGGCGGCGCCGGGCATACTTCCGCCCGGTGCGTCGCCTCGCCGCGCTCCTCCTCGCCTCGGCGCTCGCAGCCTCCGCCGGCGCGGCCGCCGGGCGGTCGGCCCACGGGGCGGTCGGGCGCTTCTTCCTCAGCCGCTGCACGTTCAGCCACGAGGCGCGCGACGACCCGATCGTGCTGCCCGGCCGGCCGGAGGCCTCGCACGACCACACCTTCGTCGGCAACACCTCGACGAACGCGTTCTCGACCCTCGCCTCCCTGCGCCGCGCGGGGACGACCTGCGACCGGCCCGGCGACACGGCCGCCTACTGGGCCCCGACCCTGTTCGCCGCCGGCCGGCCGGTCTTCCCCGAGTCGGCGACGATCTACTACCGGCGTCTGACCCTCGCGCCGGTCCGCCCCTTCCCGCCGGGCCTGCGCATGGTCGCCGGCAACTCCCACGCGGTCGCGCCGCAGCCGCGCCGGATCACGTCCTGGTCGTGCTCGGTGGTGAAGGAGAACTTCTACGGGCCGCTGCGCCGGGCGGGGGCGGCGCCGGCGGCCGCACCCGCGTACTCGAGCGGCATCCCGACCTGCTCGCCGTACGCGAGCCTCGAGCTCGTCGTCGACTTCCCCGACTGCTGGAACGGCCGGACGCTCGACAGCCCCGACCACGCGAGCCACATGGCGTACTCGAGCGACGGCCGCTGCCCGCCCGGCCATCCCGTGGCGGTGCCGGCGATCGAGCTCGTCTACACCTACCCGCCGGGCGTGGACACCGCGGACGCGTTCCTCGCCTCGGGCGGGCAGTACTCCGGCCACGCCGACTTCATCAACGCCTGGCGCCAGGCCGCGCTCGCCTCGCTCGTCGCGAGCTGCCTCGACTCGGGCAGGACCTGCAGCGTCGGCGTCGTCTCCTCGTCGGCGCGCTGAGCCCGGCGGCGGGCCGGCGGGGGCGCCGCCGACCGCCCCGGCGGCTAGCCGCGGCCCGCGACCGCGAGCTGGTTCTCGGCGTGGCGGAGCCGCTGCTCGACCTGCCAGCGGTCGGCGCTCGACTCGCCACGCTCGATCGCCTCGAGCTCGGCGCGCGCCGCCTCGAGCTGCGCGCGGGCGCGCACCTCGTCGATCCGGGAGGCCTCGACCGCGTCGTCCACGAGCGCGATCGCCCGGTCGTGCAGCACCTGGAAGAAGCCCGGGCCGGTGGCGAACTCGAGCACCTGCGCCCCGCCCCCCGGATGGATGCGCGTCGCGCCCGCCTTCAGCGTCGCGATCAGCGGGGCGTGCCGGGCGAGGACGCCGATCTCGCCGATCCGGCCGGGCACGACGATCATCTCCGCCTCGCCCTCGAAGGCGGCGCCGTCGGGCGTCACGAGCGAGACCGAGAACCTGCGGCCGGTACCGGGCATCAGGCGGCGGCCGCGAGCTGGCGGCCGCGCTCGACGGCCTCCTCGATCGTCCCCACCATGTAGAAGGCCTGCTCGGGGAGCTCGTCGTGCTTGCCCTCGATGATCTCCTGGAAGCCGCGGATCGTCTCCTCCAGCCGCACGTACTTCCCGGACGTGCCGGTGAACACCTCGGCGACGTGGAAGGGCTGCGACAGGAAGCGCTGGATCTTCCGCGCCCGCGCCACCGTCAGCCGGTCCTCGTCGGAGAGCTCCTCGATGCCGAGGATGGCGATGATGTCCTGCAGGTCCTTGTAGCGCTGGAGGATCTCCTGCACCCGCGTCGCCGTGTCGTAGTGGTCGTCGGAGACGATGCCGCGGGACAGCGCGCGCGAGGTGGAGTCGAGCGGGTCGACGGCCGGGTAGATCCCCTGCTCGACGAGCGCGCGCGAGAGCACCGTCGTCGAGTCGAGGTGCGCGAACGTGTTCGCCGGCGCCGGGTCGGTGAGGTCGTCGGCCGGCACGTAGATCGCCTGCACCGACGTGATCGAGCCCTTGCTCGTCGAGGTGATCCGCTCCTGGAGCTGACCCATCTCGGTCGCGAGCGTCGGCTGGTAGCCGACCGCGCTCGGCATGCGGCCGAGCAGCGCCGACACCTCCGAGCCCGCCTGCACGAAGCGGAAGATGTTGTCGATGAAGAGGAGGACGTCCTGGCCCTGGTCGCGGAAGTACTCCGCCATCGTCAGACCCGAGAGCCCGACGCGCAGGCGCGCCCCGGGCGGCTCGTTCATCTGCCCGTAGACGAGCGCCACCTTGTCGATCACGCCCGACTCGGTCATCTCCAGGAAGAGGTCGTTGCCCTCGCGGGTGCGCTCGCCGACGCCGGAGAAGACCGAGACGCCGCCGTGCTCGCGGGCGATGTTGTGGATCAGCTCCTGGATCAGCACCGTCTTGCCGACGCCGGCGCCGCCGAAGAGGCCGACCTTGCCGCCACGCACGTAGGGGGCGATCAGGTCGACCACCTTGATGCCGGTCTCGAAGATCTCCACCTTCGGCGACAGGTCGCGGAACGCCGGGGGGTCGCGGTGGATCGGCCAGCGCTCGAGCCCCGACGGGGCGGGCTTCTCGTCGATCGGCTCCCCGATCACGTTCCACAGGCGGCCGAGCGTGCCCTCGCCCACCGGGACGGAGATGGGGCCGCCGGTGTCGACGACCTCGATCCCGCGCGGGAGGCCGTCGGTCGAGTCCATCGCCACCGCCCGCACGCGGTCGTCGCCGAGGTGCTGCTGCACCTCCGCGACGAGCTCGCCGCCGTCGGGCCGCGTGATCCGCAGCGCCGAGTACACCTCGGGCAGCCGCTCGGGGAAGACGGCGTCGACGACGACGCCCTTGATCTCGACCACCCTGCCGACGTTCCTGCTGCTGCCGTTCGCGTCCATCGCCCTCCTCGCGTGGAGAAACCCCCCGGGCCGGCCGGGGCCGGCGCAGTCTAGCCGAGGGCGCGCTCGGCGAAGGGCGGGATCGGGGCGACGAGGAAGACCTGCGGCTCCGTCCGGACGTGGGCGAGGGCGAAGCGCGCCTGGTCGCCCGCGTCGCGGAAGCCGAGCGCGGACGACGGCGGGCCCCCGCCGGGGACGACGAGGGTGGCCGCGAGCGCGGCGGCGGCGGCCGCCCCGGCGAGCACGAGCCCGCCGCGGCGGAGGAGCGCCACCGCGCGCGGGCGCGGCCTGCCCACGGCCAGCGGCCGGGCCGGTGCCGCGGGCGGCGCCGCCCGCAGGAGCCGCGCGAGCGCGGCGACCTCCGTCTCGACCTCGCGGCAGCCCGGGCAGCGGGCGAGGTGCCGGGCGAGGGTCGCCCGCTCGAGCTCGGAGAGCTCGCCGTCGACGGCGAGCGAGATCCACTGGCGCGCGCGCTCGCACCCGCTCGCGCCGTTCGCCCTCCGCCAACCGGTCATGCTTGCTTGGACGAAGGCGCCTCCGGTTGGTTGGCCGCGCGGGCGCCGAAGGGCCGCGCGAGCTCCTCGCCGCTCATCGGCCAGCGCTCGAGCGGGTAGTGGCAGGCGGCCAGGTGGTCGCGCGCGAACGGGCGCAGCAGCGGCGTCTCGACGTCGCAGTGGCCGCGCTGGAAGCGGGGACAGCGCGTGTGGAAGACGCACGCGGGCGGCGGGTTCACCGGCGAGGGCACGTCGCCGCCGAGGACGATCCGCTCGCGTCTCGTCGTGCCGCCGTTCAGCTCGTGCTTCGGCACCGCCGAGAGCAGCGCGGCCGTGTACGGGTGACGCGGATGCTCGTACAGGCTCTCCGAGGCGCCGACCTCGAGGACCCGGCCGAGGTACATGACGGCGATCCGGTCGGAGATCTGCCGGATCACCGAGAGGTCGTGGGAGATGAAGACGTACGTGAGCCCGAACTCGCGCTGGAGGTCCTTGAGCAGGTTGAGGATCTGCGCCTGGACGGAGACGTCGAGGGCGGAGACCGGCTCGTCGCAGACGATCAGCTTCGGCTGGAGCGCGAGCGCGCGCGCGACGCCGATGCGCTGGCGCTGACCGCCGGAGAACTCGTGCGGGTAGCGGTTGTAGTGCTCGGGGTTCAGGCCGACGCGCTCGAGCAGCTCCTGCACGCGCCGCTTGCGGTCCTTCTCCGTGTGGTGGATCGCGAACGGCTCCGCGACGATCTGCCCCACGCTCTTCCGCGGGTTGAGCGACGAGTACGGATCCTGGAAGATGATCTGCATCTCGCGGCGGATCGGCCGCAGCGCGCGCTGGCGGAGATGGGTGATGTCGCGCCCGTCGAACCGCACGACGCCCGAGGTCGGCTCGAGCAGCCGGACGATGAGGCGCGCGGTCGTCGACTTGCCGCAACCCGACTCGCCGACGATCCCGAGCGTCTCGCCGCGGCGCACGGCCAGGGTGACGTCCTCGACCGCGTGCACGACGCCCTTCGTCCGCGAGAACACGCCCTGCTTCACCGGGAAGTGCTTCGTCAGGTGCACGACCTCGACGAGCGGCTCCTCCGCGGCCGGGAGCTCCGACACGGTCATGCCGTCACCCCGAGCTCGGCGGCGATCCGCGTGCTCCAGACCTCGCGCTTGCGCTCCGGAGCGAGGTGGCAGGCGTCGAGATGGCCGCCCGGGACCGGCGCGAGCGGCGGACGCACCTTGTCGCAGGGCTCGAAGCGGTAGCGGCAGCGCGGGTGGAACGGGCAGCCCGGCGGGGGCCGGAGCAGGGACGGCGGCGACCCCTCGATCGGGACGAGCACGTCGAGCCGCTTCTCCACCGTCGGCATCGACTCGAGCAGGCCCCAGGTGTAGGGGTGCTGCGCCGCCGAGAAGACCTCGTGCGCCGGCCCGTACTCCATCGCGCGGCCGGCGTACATGACCATCACGTGGGTCGCCGTCTCGGCGACGACGCCGAGGTCGTGGGTGATCAGGATCACGCCGATGTCGAACTCCCGCTTGACCTTGTCGATCAGCTCCAGGATCTGCGCCTGGACGGTGACGTCGAGCGCGGTCGTCGGCTCGTCGGCGATGAGCACGTCGGGGTTGTGGACGAGGGCCATCGCGATCATCGCGCGCTGCCGCATCCCCCCCGAGAACTGGTGCGGGTAGTCGCGGGCCCGCGAGCGGGCGTTCGGGATCCCGACGGCGGCGAGCAGCTCGACGGCGCGCTCCCAGGCCTCGCGCTTCGAGACGTCCTCGTGCACGCGCACCGCCTCGGCGATCTGGGCCCCGACCCGGTACATCGGATGGAGCGAGGCGAACGGGTCCTGGAAGATCATCGAGATGTCGCGGCCGCGCACCTCGCGGAGCTTGTCGGGCGGCAGCTTCAGCAGGTCGGTGCCCTCGAAGAGGATCTCGCCCTCGACGTCGGCGTACGCCCGGTTGAGCAGACCCATGATCGCGAGGCTCGAGACGCTCTTCCCCGAGCCCGACTCGCCGACGACGCCGAGGGTCTCGCCCCGGCGCAGGGTGAACGAGAGGTTCGAGACGGCGTGGACGATCCCGTCGCGCGTGCGGAAGCGGACGGAGAGGTCGCGGACCTCGAGCAGGACGGGCCCGGACCGGGGCGCGCCGCTCACCGCGCCCACCGCCAGGGCGCACGACGGCCCGGCCCGGGCCGGCCGGGACCGGAGGCGGCTCCGCGGAGCCTGTGCGTGCGAGCCCGCAGGCGGAGCGCGCCCACTCAGGCGTACCGGACGCGCGGGTCGAGGAACGCGTAGACGATGTCCACGACGAGGTTCATTATCGCCACCGCCGTGGCGGTGCACAGCACGACGCCGAGCACGGTCGGGAGGTCCTGCGTCTCCGCCCCGTTGAAGGCGAGCCAGCCGAGACCCTGGAGGTTGAAGACCGACTCGGTGATGATCGCGCCGCCGACGAGCAGCGCGATGTCGAGGCCGAAGATGGTCACGATCGGGGTGAGGCTCGCCCGCAGGCCGTGCTTGAAGATCACCGTCCGCTCGGGCAGCCCCTTGGCGCGGGCGGTGCGGATGTAGTCCTCGCCGAGGGTCTCGAGCAGGTTGTTCCGGGTGAGCCGGGCGTAGATCGCCATGTAGAGGAGCGCGAGGACGCACCAGGGCAGGATCAGGTGCGAGAGCCAGTGGCCGACGCCGTCCGAGAGCGGGACGTAGCCGGAGCCGCCGGTCAGGTGCAGCTCCTTCCAGACGATGAAGAGGGCCATCAGCCCGAGCCAGAACACGGGCGCGGAGATGCCGAAGAGCGCGAACCCCATCGCCAGCCGGTCGGGGAGCCTCCGGCGCTTCACCGCCGAGAGGACGCCGATCGCGACCCCCCCGGTGAGCCAGATCGTGGCGGCGCCGGCGATCAGCCACAGGGTGCGCGGGGCGCGCTCGATGATCTCGGAGCGCACCGAGACGTAGTTGCCGTAGGAGTAGCCGAGGCCCGGCCAGCCGTTCTCGTCTCCGAGGAAGAAGTTCTTCACGAAGTAGCCGAACTCGATGTAGAACGGCTTGTCGAGGTGGAGCCGCGCGGTCGTGAGCTGGATGCACTCCGGCGTCGGCGACTTCCCGCAGAACCGGAGCGCCGGGTTGCCGTTCGGGAGCTTGAAGAACACGAAGAAGGTGACGAAGACGACCGCGAGGACGACGACGACCGTCCAGGCGAGGCGGCGGGCGATGTAGAGGAGCATCGGTCGTTCTCACCCGGGCGGGCCGGGGCGCCTCGCGGCGCCCCGGCCACCCTGGTCCTTCGTCGGCGTCCTCCTACGACTTCACCGAGATCATCGAGTACGCGGGCGTGGTGCTGAACTGGTCGAACTGGTAGTGCGTCACGTTCGAGCTCGTGATGCGCGTCACGTACGACCACATCCACGGCACCCACGGGACGACGTTCGTCATCAGGTACTTGTCCAGGTTCTCGTAGCAGACGGTGCGGGCGTCGTTCGCCTCGGTGTTGACGAGCGGCTCGCACTTGTCGAGCATCGAGTTCACGCTCGGCACCCCGAGGCCCGTCTTCGGGTTGTACGGGCTGCAGTCGCCGGTGACGTGGAGCTGCCTGCACTGCGACTGCGTGATCCCGACGAGCGAGTAGTTCGTGTTGCCCGTGGGGATGATCGTGCGCCCGTCGAAGAGGGGCTCGAAGAACGTCACCGGGTCGGCGTAGTCCTTCCCCCACCCCGGCCGCTCGGCGAAGGGGATGTTCTTCGCCACGGTCTGGATCGTCGGGTAGGCGCCGTTGATCTGCCGCACCTTGAAGGTGATGCCGATCTTCTTCGCGTCCTGCTGGATCGTCGCGACCATGCCCGGGTCGACCCCGCGCGTGTCCGAGATCATCAGCACGTTCTTGCACTGCGGGGCACTGCACGTGCCGTCGCCCTTCGTGTCGTACTTCGACCCCTTCATCGCCGCCTTCGCCTTGGCGAGGTCGCCGTGGTCGCCGGGGGTCTTGTACGGCTTGTAGCTCTGCAGCTTGAAGTTGAAGAGCGTGTCCGGGACGATGTGGTTCGCGATCTGGCCGACGGTCGGGCCGCCCCACGTCTGGCGCAGGGCCGCCTTGTCGATGATCCAGTTCATCGCCTTGCGGACGTGGATGTCGTCGAACGGCGGCTGCGTGATGTTCATCGTCAGGTACCACGTGCGGTCGCCCGAGTTCTGGTGGAAGTACCGCTTCAGGCTCGGCGTGGTCGCGTACTTCTGCAGCACCGACGGCGGGATGCTCGAGGTCGCCAGGTCGAGCTGACCGGCCTCGATCTTGTTGTAGATGTCGACGTCGCTCGCGTCGACCGTGAAGCGGACCTGGTCGACGTAGTTCTTCCGCGTCCCGTCCGTCTTCGGGTCGTAGTTCGGGTTGCGGACGAGGAAGAGGTGCGTCTGCCCGTCGTAGCCGTCAGCCGGCTTGATCGCCGAGCAGGACGAGATGTCGACCTTGTCGATCCCCTCGATCATGTAGCCGGCCGTCGAGATCAGGTCCTGGGCGTACTTGCCCGGCTGCCCCTCGAAGCACTTCGTGACCTCGGCGGGCTGCGGCCCGGTCGCCGGCATCGACATCCGGTAGAGGAAGTCGCCCGTCGGCTGGGTGAGGTTGAAGACGATCGTCGAGTCGTTCGGGGTCGAGATGCCCGAGATCGACTTCGCCTTCCCGGCCGCGTAGGCGTCCCACCCCTTGATCACCTTGTAGTAGAAGGCGTACTGCCCGCCGTCCTTCGGGTTGGCGAGCCGCTCCATCGCCGTCACGAAGTCATGCGAGGTGACGGCGCGATTCACCGGCGGGCTGAACTTGATCCCCGGCTTGATGTGGAACGTGTACGTCTTGCCGCCGTTCGTCGGCTTCGGCAGGGCGGTCGCGATGTCCGGGACGAGCTGGTTGCCCGCGGCACCGGCGGTGTGGTTGTAGCCGACGAGCGTGCGGACGAGCAGGTTGTCGAGGATCCCGAACGCGTCGCCGAGGTACTCGCCGGTCGGGTCGAGGTTGTCGGTGAAGCCGAACGACGACTCCCAGCCGACGTTCAGCGTGCCGCCGGCCTTGATCTGCGCCGAGCTCGATCTCGCCGCCGAGCCGGACGCGACCAGGACGGCCGCCGCGACGCCCGCGGACAGCAGCACCGCGGCCACCCTGCGAACTGGTCTACTCACGTCTCTCTGTCTCCCTCCTCCCCGCGCCCAGACGGCGCCGGGGTTGTCGAAATGACCTCCGAGCGTGTGACGAAGAAGGCCTGCTCATGGTTAGTCACCGGTCGGCACGGACGTCGAGGGCGTCGCGCAGGCCGTCCCCGAGCAGGTTGAAGGCGAGCGTGGTGATCACGAGGAAGAGGCCCGGGAAGAGCATGAGCCACCACGCCGTGTCGTAGAAGCGTTGCGCATCGTTCAGCAGCCCGCCCCACGAGGCGGTGTCGGGCGGCACCCCGAGCCCGAGGTAGGAGAGCGCCGCCTCGAAGAGGATGCTCTGCGGGATCAGGAGCGTCGTGTACACGATGATCGGGCCGATCAGGTTCGGCAGGATCTCGCGGAAGATGATCCGCGTGTTGCTCGCGCCGAGCGAGCGGCTCGCCTCGACGAAGTCCTTCTCGCGGAGCGAGAGCGTGAAGCTGCGCACGAGCCGGGCGATGTACGGCCACGAGAAGATGACGATCACCATGATCACGAGCGGGATCCCGGGCTGGATGAGCCCCGCGACGCACCCGTTCTTGTTCGAGCTGCACGCGGCGACGATCCCGATCGAGATCAGAAGCTGCGGCATCGCCAGCATGACGTCGCCGACTCGGGAGAGGAGCGTGTCGACGGCGCCGCGGAAGTAGCCGGCGATCATGCCGATCACGAGGCCGATCAGCACGGCGATGCCAGAGGCGACGACGCCGACGAGCAGGGAGGTCCGCGCCCCGTACATCGTCCGCACGAACAGGTCGCGGCCCTCCCCGTCGGCGCCGAACCAGAACTGGGCGTTCGGCCCCTTCGGGAGGCCGAACTGGTTCTCCATGATCGCCTGGTAGGCCTCGTCGTTCGGGTGGCCGGTGATCCAGGCCGCGAGCGGGCCGCCGCCGATCGCGATCAGGACCAGGAGCCCGATCGTGCCCGCGGCGAAGAGCGCCGCCTTGTCCTCGCGGAACCGCTCCCAGAAGAGCCGCGAGGCGCTCTTCGACTCGGCGACGAGCGCCCCGCCCGGGCTGAGCAGGTCCGTGACAGCGGTCAACGCGTGGAGTATGACGCCGGCGGCGGGCCGAAGTGAGCGGCTCGGGCGCCGGCTACTGGGTCAGGGCGTCGGCCCCGGCGACCACCTCGAGGATCTCCTGGGTGATCTCGGCCTGGCGCGCCCGGTTCATCGCGAGCGTCAGGGTGTCGATCAGCTCCCCCGCCGCCTTCGAGGCGTTCCGCATCGCCGTCATCCTCGCCCCCTGCTCCGACGCCGCCGACTCGAGCAGGGCCCGGTAGAGCTCGGTCTCGACGTAGACGGGCAGGAGCCGCTCGAGGATCTCGCGCGGCTCGGGCTCGAAGAAGAAGTCGACGGGCCGGCGGGGCCGCTCCTCCTCGGCTCCCTTGAGCACGGCGGCCGGCACGGGCAGGACCTCGCTCACGGTCACCCTCTGGACGAGCGGGGAGACGAAGGCGTTGTAGACGACGAGCACGCGATCGACCTCCCGGGCGACGTACGCCTCCGAGAGGGCGTGGGCGATCGCCTGGGCGTCGGCGTAGGCGGGCCGGTCGGAGAACCCGGTCCACGACCGCGCGAGCGGCAGACGCCGGAAGCGCACCGTCGACTGCGCCTTCTTCCCGCTCGTGAAGAACCGGACCTCGAGGCCGTCCGCCTGGGCGCGGCGCATCTCGGCGAACGCCCGCCGGAGCACCTGCGCGTTGAAGGCCCCGGCGAGGCCGCGGTCGCCGGTGACGGGGACGATCGCCACCGCCTTCGCGTCGGCCCGCCGCTCGAGCAGCGGCAGCGAGACGGCGCCCGCCGCCTGCGCCGTGCCCGCCATCAGCTCGAGCATCCGGTCGGCGTAGGGGCGCATCGCCTCGATCCGCTGCTGCGCGCGGCGGAGCCGCGCCGAGGCGACGAGCTCCATCGCCCGCGTCAGCTTGCGGGTGTTGCCGATCGAGCGGACACGCCGCTTCAGGTCCTGGACGGACGCCATCTCCGAGCCGGCCGCGGGCCGGCCGCCCGCCTACGCCGCCTCCGCGACGTTGAACATGCCCTTGAACTTCTCGATCTCGGCGCGCAGCTTCGCCTCGGTCTCGTCCGAGAGGTCGGCGGTCTCGCGAATCGCCTTCAGGATCGTCCCTTCCGCCCGCAGGTGCTCGCGCAGCTCCTCCTGGAAGCGCGACACCTGGTCGGTCGGGATGTCGTCGAGGTACCCGTGGACGCCGGCGAAGAGCGCGGTCACCTGCTCCTCCATCGGCCACGGCTGGTACTGCGGCTGATTCAGGGTCGCGACCATCTTCTCGCCGCGGTTCAGCGCCTGCTGGGTCGCCTGGTCGAGCTCGGAGCCGAACTGCGCGAACGCCTCGAGCTCGCGGTACTGCGCGAGGTCGAGGCGGAGGCGGCCCGCGACCTTCTTCATCGCCTTCGTCTGCGCCGACGATCCGACCCGGGAGACGGAGATGCCGACGTTCACGGCCGGGCGCACCCCGGAGAAGAAGAGGTCGGACTGGAGGAAGATCTGGCCGTCCGTGATCGAGATCACGTTCGTCGGGATGTACGCCGACACGTCGCCGGCCTGCGTCTCGATGATCGGGAGCGCCGTCAGCGAGCCCCCGCCGAGCTCGTCGGAGAGCTTGCAGGCGCGCTCGAGGAGGCGCGAGTGCAGGTAGAAGACGTCGCCGGGGAACGCCTCGCGCCCCGGCGGGCGGCGCAGGAGCAGCGAGAGCTGCCGGTAGGCGTCCGCCTGCTTCGTCAGGTCGTCGTAGATGACGAGCGCGTGCTGCCCGGCGTAGAGGAAGTACTCGCCCATCGCCGCCCCGGCGAAGGGCGCCATCCACTTGATCGGGGCCGCCTCGTGCGCCGGCGCGGTGACGATGGTCGTGTACGCCATCGCGCCCGCCTCCCGCAGCCGCTCGTACACCTGGGCGACCGTCGACGCCTTCTGCCCGACGGCGACGTAGATGCACTTCACGTCCTGGTCGGCCTGGTTCAGGATCGTGTCGACCGCGATCGCCGTCTTCCCGGTCGAGCGGTCGCCGATGATCAGCTCGCGCTGACCCCGGCCGACGTTCGTCATCGAGTCGATCGCCTTGATCCCGGTCTGGAGCGGCTCCTTCACCGGCTGGCGCTGGACGACGCCGGGCGCCTTGAACTCGAGCGGGCGGCGCTCGTCCGTCTCGATCGGGCCCTGCCCGTCGAGCGGGTTGCCGAGCGGGTCGACGACCCGGCCGAGCAGCGCCGGGCCGACCGGCACCGACGCGACGTTGCCGGTGCGCCGCACCGGGTCGCCCTCCTTGATCAGGTTCCAGTCGCCGAACAGGGCGACGCCGACGTTGTCCTCCTCGAGGTTGAACGCGATCCCGACGACGCCGTGGTCGAGCTCGAGGAGCTCGAGGGCGACGCAGTTCTCGAGCCCGTGCACGCGCGCGATGCCGTCGCCGAGCTGGAGCACGGTGCCGACCTCGGCGAGGTCCGTCTCGACGTCGAACTCCTCGATCCGCCGGCGCAGGATCGACGTGATCTCTTCGGGGCGTAGCTTCATTCCCGGGTCAGCTCCTTGTCGTCGCGAGTTGTTGGCGGAGACGCTCGAGCCGGCCGCGCACGCTCGCGTCGAGCCTCATCGATCCGGCCTGGAGGACGATCCCCCCGATCAGGTGCGGGTCGACCCTCCGCGTCGAGCGCACCTTGCGGCCGGACGCCTCCTCGATCCGGCCGAGAATCCGCTCGAGCTCCGCCTCCGGGAGCTCGTACGCGGTCGTCAGCTCCACCTCGAGGACGCGCTCTGCCGCCGCCACGAGCGCCTCGAACTCGGCGGCGATCTCGCGCACCTCCGCAGCGCGGCCCTTCTCGACCAGGAGCCGCAGGAAGTTGCGGACGAGCTCGTCGGCTCCGCCGAGCACCTGGTCGAGCACGTCCGCCTTCACGTGCGACTCGATCTCGGGGTTCTCGAGCAGCGCGGACAGCTCCTCGACGGCGTCGAGCGCGGCGACCAGGTCCTCGAGGTCGGCCCGCACGGCGTCGAGGCGGCCCTTCTCCCGGGCGGCGTCGAAGAGCGCCCGCGCGTAGATGCGGTGCGCGACGGCTATCGGCCGCTCACCTCGAGCACGGAGAAGTCGATCTCGGCGAGCGCCTCGTCGATCAGCCGGCGCTGGTCGGCGTCCGTCAGCGCCTTCCGCGTGATCTTCTCGGCGGCGAGGAGCGAGAGCGAGGCCACCTCGCGGCGGATCTCGCCGAGCGCCTGCTGGGTCGCCTGCTCGATCTGCCGGCGGGTCTCCTCGAGGCGGCGCTGCCGGTCCTCCTCGATCTCGCCGCGCATCCGCTCCCGCTGGGCCTCGGCGACCCTGCGCGCCTCGGCGAGGATCTGCTCGGCCTCGCTCTTCGCCCGGCCGATCAGCGCCCGGTGCTCCTCGAGCAGCCTGTGCGCCTCCTCGCGGGCGCGGTCGGCCTCGTCGAGCGACTGGCGGATCCGGTCGCGGCGGGCGTCGATGTACGCCTGGACGGGGCCGAACGCGTACTTCTTCAGCACGACCAGGGTGATCGCGAACGCGACGAGCGTCCAGATCATCAGGCCCGGCGTGACCTGGATCAGCGGATTCGCGGCGACGAGCATCGGCTAGACGAGGACGTAGCCGAGCAGGCCGCCGACGAACCCGTAGAACACGACCGCCTCGGTGAGCGCGAACCCGAGCCACATGAGGCCCTGCAGCTCGCCCCGCAGCTCCGGCTGGCGGGCGACGGACTGGATCATCGAGCCGAAGATGTTGCCGATGCCGGCGCCCGCGCCGGCCGCGCCCGCCCCGATGCCGAGCGCGAGCGCGATCGCCTTTCCGGCGTGGACGACCGGCGTGTTCTTCACGGACGCCGCGATGAGGTATGTCAGCAAATTGCTCTCCTCCTGTTCGCCGGAGCCAGACCGGAGTCTCGCACCGGATTGCCTTAGTGCTCGGGCTCGATCGCCGAGCCGATGTAGATCGCCGACAGCGCGGCGAAGATGAACGCCTGGATCGAGACGACGATGATCACCTCGAAGAGGTAGAAGAGGGCCGAGAAGCCGACGAGCGGGATCGCACCATAGCTCTCGAAGACGAAGATCAGGCCGATGAACGTGAGGATCAGGATGTGACCCGCGAGCATGTTCGCGTAGAGCCTGACCGAGAGGCTGATCAGGCGCATGAACTGCGACAGCACCTCGATCAGCGTGATCATCGGCAGCAGCGCCTTCGGCACGGGCGGGATCCAGGAACGGAAGTACTTGATCGGCCCGTTCCAGCGGATGCCCTCGACGTGGGTGAAGACGAAGGTGACGACCGTGAGCGCGAGCGTGACCGAGAGCGACGAGGTCGCGGCGTAGATGCCGAAGACCGGGATGCCGTGCCAGGTCTCGCCGGTGAGCGGCAGCGGGACGAAGCTGATCACGTTCAGCGACCAGATGAAGAGGAGGAGCGTCGCGACGTACGGGAACCAGAGCTTGATCGCCTTCGACGGCAGCCCCATCTCCGCGACCTGCGTCTGCGCGATGTCGTAGATCAGCTCGCCGATCGTCTCGCGGCGGCCCGGCACCGGCCGGAGCCGCCAGCGCATGAGCCCGATCCCGAGCAGGCAGGTCAGCGCCGTGCCGATGAAGAGGTAGACGACGGCCTTGTTGATCGAGAGGTCGAGGGGACCGAGGTGGATCGGCACCCACGCCTTGAGCTCGAACTCCTTCGAGGGGTCGAACTCGCCGGCGGACGCCTCCGCCGGCGCCGCGAGCGCGAGCGCCGTGAGCGCCGCGAGGAGCCGCCTCATCCTCGCGCCTCGCCCCCGAAGTAGGCCGCGAGCGACCAGGCGAGCTCGACGGTGAAGGCGAGCGCGTACACGACCGCCGCCGGCAGGCCGAGCCCGGCGTCCGCGACCGCGACGGCGATCAGGACCGAGACGAGCGCCACCGCGCGGGTCATCCGGCCGACCGCCACGAGCCCCGCGGCCGCGAGGCTGCCGCCGCCGATCCGGACGCGGTCGAGCCAGGCGCCGATCGCCTGGTAGGCGGCCCAGAGCGCGGCCGCGATCCCCCACGCGGAGAGCGGCCAGCCGGCGGCGGCGAACACCGGCAGCGCGCCGAGGACGACGAGCGTCCCGGCGAGCGCCGGCGAGCGGCGGGCGGGGATCGGGTGCGGCGTCGAGAACACGGTCACGAGAAGAAGTGCCGGTAGCGGCGGTAGACGGCGAGCACGCCGCCGGGGAGGCCGACCACGAGCCCGCCGATCACCCCGTCGGCGACCGACCCGGCGCCCCAGCCGATCGCCGCGCCCGCGCCGACGCCGCCGAGCGTGACCCCGGCGAGGAGCGCTCCTGCCTCGACAGGCGGGAACGAGCGTGGGGCTGACGGCTCCATGCCGGCGGGAGCATAGCCCAGCTCGTGACAGCGGAAGCCCGCCAGCCTAGCCCAAAGCACGCGACTTCGTTGCAACCCGTGCTTGCTGGACGCGGCGGCGGATGAACGGGTTCGCGAGCTTGACGATCTCGAGCAGGTAGACGACGTAGAGCGACGCCCCGAGCGCGAGGGCGGCGACCGCCGCGTCGATCGCCACGCGGACCGGCTTCCAGTGCCCGTGGGGGTGCGGCTCGACGAACCGCGTCGCGAGGGCCGCGAGCGCGAGCGTGGCGCACCAGCCGTAGAGGTAGGCGACCGCGCGCCGGTGGGAGAAGCCGATCCGCTCGAACCGGTGGTGGAGGTGCTGGCGGTCGGCGACGTACACCGGCTGCCCGTGCTTGATCCGCCGCGCGACGACGAACGAGGTGTCGGCGAGCGGCACGGCGAGCACGAGCAGCGGCAGGACGAGCGCGCCGAGGGCGGCGGTCTTGAGCAGCCCCTGCACCGACACCGCCGCCAGCGTGAACCCGAGGAGGAGCGCGCCCGAGTCGCCCATGAAGATCCGTGCCGGGTAGAAGTTGTGGCGCAGGAAGCCGACGCAGGCGCCGCAGACGATCGCGGTCAGGATCGCCGCCGGGATCCCGGGCCGGCCGAGCGACAGCTCGATCACGCAGAAGGAGCCGGACGCGATCGCGCAGACTCCGGCGGCGAGCCCGTCGAGCCCGTCGAGGAAGTTGACCATGTTCATCACCGCGACGATGCCGACGATCGTGAGGGCGATCCCGAGCCCGGGATGGAGGCGGTGGACGCCGACGAGCGGGAGGTTGAACGAGTGCACCCAGACGCCGAAGCCGGTCGGGATCGCGGCCGCCCCGACCTGGCCGGCGAGCTTCTCCCACCAAGCGAGGCCGCGGAAGTCGTCGACCGCGCCGATCGTCGTCGCGACCGCGGCGCCGAGCACGATCCCGCGCATCCCGTCGCCGAGCGGCAGGAAGGCGAGCGACGGGACGAGCACCCCGAGGAAGAGCGCGAGCCCGCCGAGGCGGGGGACGCCGCGCGGGGTCGCGCGCCTGCCCCCCTCGGCGCGGTCGACGGCGCCGAGGAGGCGGGCCATGCCGCCGACGGCGGGCGTCAGCAGCACGACGATCGCGAGCGCGGCGCCCGCCCCGTACAGGACCTCGAGGTGGTCGGTGAGCTCGCCCCAGACCATGCCGCCGGCCCTACTTCGTCCCGTAGAGCCGGTCGCCTGCGTCGCCGAGCCCCGGGACGATGTAGCCGCGCTCGTTCAGGTGGGAGTCGACGGCCGCGACGACGATGCGCACGTCGGGATGGCTGCGCTCGATCTGGGCGACGCCCTCGGGGGCGGCGATCAGCGCGATCAGGGTGATCTGCCTCGCCCCCGCCTGCTTCAGCGTCGTCACCGCGGCCGCGGTCGAGTTGCCGGTCGCGAGCATCGGGTCGAGCAGCAGCACCTCGCGCTCGGCGACGTCGGCGGGGAGCTTCACGTAGTACTCGACCGGCTCGAGCGTCCGCTCGTCGCGGTAGAGGCCGATGAACCCGACCCGCGCGACCGGGATCAGCGAGAGGACGCCGTCGAGCATCCCGACTCCGGCGCGGAGGATCGGGCAGACCGCCACCTTCTTGCCCGGGATCCGGTAGGCGGTCGTGACCTCGAGCGGCGTCTCGACCTCGATCTCCTCGACCTCCATCTCCTTCGTCGCCTCGTAGGTCAGGAGCAGCGTCAGCTCGTTCACGAGCCGCCGGAACATCTCCGTGTCGGTGCGCCGGTCGCGGAGCAGCCCCAGCTTGTGGCGCACCAGCGGGTGCCTGACCTGGGTGACCGGCACGTCAGGCGGCGTACGTCGTGTAGCCGCGGAAGCCGGGGTAGAGCGGCCGGCGCTCGCAGAGCGCGGCGCTGCGGGCGGCGAGCGCCGGCACGTCGGCGTCCGCCTGCAGCGCCTCGACGATGATCGCGGCCACCTCCCGGAAGTCGTCCTCGTCGAACCCGCGCATCGTCGCCGCCGGCGTCCCGATCCGCACGCCGGACGCGACCATCGGCGGGCGCTCGTCGAACGGGACGGTGTTGCGGTTCACGGTCAGCCGGCACGCCTCCAGGCGCTCCTGCGCCGCGAGCCCCGTCCACTCGGTGCCGCGGAGGTCGAGCTGGACGAGGTGCGTGTCGGTGCCGCCGGTCAGCACGTCGAGGCCGCCCGCCATCAGCCCGGCCGCGAGCACGTCCGCGTTCGCGCGCACACGCCTCTGGTACTCCCTGAACGCCTCGGTCGCGGCGATCCGGAAGCAGGCCGCCTTCGCCGCGATCGTGTGCTCGAGCGGCCCGCCCTGCATCCCGGGGAAGAGCGCCCGGTCGAGCGCCTGGGCGTGCTCCTCGGTGCAGAGGACGAACCCGGCGCGCGGCCCGGCGAGCGTCTTGTGCGTGGTCGAGGTGACGAAGTGCGAGTGCGGGACCGGGTTCGGGTGCAGCCCGGCGGCGACGAGGCCGGCGAAGTGCGCCATGTCGGTCATGAGCAGCGCGCCGACCTCGTCGGCGACCTCGCGGAACTTGTCCGCCTCGACGGTGCGCGGGTACGCCGACCCGCCGCAGACGATCAGCTTCGGCCGCACCTCCTTCGCCTTCGCGAGCAGCTCGTCGTAGTCGACCATCATCGTCTCGCGCGAGACGCCGTAGTGGTGGAACTCGTAGAGCTTCCCGGAGAAGTTGACGCGCAGCCCGTGCGTCAGGTGGCCGCCGTGGTCGAGGGAGAGCCCGAGCACCCGGTCGCCCGGCTCGAGCGCCGCGAAGTAGACGGCCATGTTCGCCTGGGCGCCGGCGTGGGGCTGCACGTTCGCGTGCTCGGCGCCGAACAGCCGCTTCGCGCGCTCGCGCGCGAGCTCCTCGATCTCGTCGACGACCTCGCAGCCGCCGTAGTACCGCTTGCCCGGGTAGCCCTCGGCGTACTTGTTCGTCGGCGTCGAGCCGATCGCCTCGAGCACCGCCGGCCAGGTGAAGTTCTCGGACGCGATCAGCTCGATCTGCCCACGCTGCCGCTCGAGCTCGCGGCCGAGCGCGTCGGCGATCTCCGGGTCGACCTCGGCGAGCCCGGCGGTGCGAAGCTGCTCGAAGGTCTCCTGCGCGACCGCCACGGGAGGATCGTAGTCCGATCAGGGCGGATAGCGCCCCGCACCGGCGCGGACGACGACCGGCGCGGCGCCGGTGAGGTCGACGATCGTCGAGGCGACGCCGGGCAGGGTGCCGCCGTCGACCTCCGCCCCGCACCCGGCGCGGATCCGCGCGGGGACGTCGTCGAGCCGGGCCGCCGCCGGCTCGCCGGGGTCGTTCGCGCTCGTGGCCGCGACGGCCCCGACGGCGTCGAGGACGCGCCGGGCCGCGGGCGGCAGGGCGGGGAGGCGCACCCCGATCGTGTCGGGGCGGTCGCCGGTCAGGAACGGGAGGCGGCGCGCCGGGTTCGGGAGGATCGTCGTGTACGGCCCCGGCAGCACCCGGGCGGCGTCGAGCTCCGGCACGAGCGCGAGCAGCGCCTCGAGCGAGGCGGCGAGAATCGCGGTCGGCTGCCGCTCCCCCCGGCCCTTCAGCGCGTAGAGCCGCCGCGCCGCCGCCTCGGTCGGGAGCGCGCAGAGCCCGTAGACGCCGTCGGTCGGGAGGAGCACGGGCTGGCCGGCCCGCAGCGCCTCTACCGCGTCCACCGCCCCTCCACGATCCGCTCCTTCCCGGCGAGGTCGCGGGTGATCGCGACGTCCGTGTAGCCGAGCCGGGCGAGGAGGCCGGCGACCGCGCGCGCCCGGGCCGCGTGGACCTCGACGACGAGGACGCCGTCGAGGCGCTCGCGGGCGGCGCGCGCGAGCGCCTCGGTCTGGCCGGCGTCGATCAGCGCCCCGGGCGGCTCGAAGGCGAGCTCCGGGGCGAGCGGCTCCCCGGGGAGGACGTACGGCGGGTTGGAGACGACGAGGTCGAGCGGCCCCTCGACCCCGTCGAGCAGGCTCGCCTCGCGGACGTCCACCGCGAGCCGAAGCCGCGCCGCGTTCTCGCGGGCGAGCGCGACCGCGGCCGGCGAGCAGTCCGTGGCGACCACCTCCGCGTCGGGGCGCTCGGCGGCGAGCGCGAGCGCGATCGCGCCGCTGCCCGTGCCGACGTCGGCCACCCGCGGCCGCTCGACCGCCGCGATGAGCGCGAGCGCGCGCCCGACGAGCTCCTCGGTCTCCGGGCGCGGCACGAGCGCGCGCGCGTCGGTGCGCAGGGTGAGGCTGCGGAAGCCCCACTCCCCGAGCACGTAGGCGAGCGGCTCCCGGCGGGCGCGCCGCCGGAGCAGCGCGCGCGCGGCGGCGCGCTCGCCCGCCGAGAGCTCCCGGCCGGCCCGGGTGTAGAGCGCGAGCCGCGAGCAGCCGAGCACGTGGGCGAGGATCAGCTCCGCGTCGAGCCGGGGGGAGTCGGCGCCCGTGCGCCGCAGCTCCTCCGCGGCGCCGCGCAGCGCCTCGCCGACCGTCATCGCTCGAGCGCGCGGCGGCGCTCCGCGGCGGCGAGCGCCTCGGTGAACGGCTCGAGGCCGCCGGCGAGCACGTCCTCGAGCCGGGCGCGCACGCCGACCCGGTGGTCGGTGACGCGGTCGTCCGGGTAGTTGTAGGTGCGGATCTTCTCGGCGCGCTCCCCCCGCCCCACCTGGGAGCGGCGCGCCGCCGCCTGCTCGCTCTGCCGCCGCTCGCGCTCGGCCTCGTAGAGCCGCGCCCGCAGCACCCGCATCGCCTTCTCGAGGTTCTGCAGCCGGGAGCGCTCGTCCTGCATGGTGACGACGATCCCGCTCGGCAGGTGCGTGACCCGCACCGCCGAGTCGGTCGTGTTCACCGACTGGCCGCCGGGCCCCGACGAGCGGAAGACGTCGACCTTCAGGTCCTTCTCGTCGAGCTGGACGTCGACCTCCTCGGCCTCCGGCATCACCGCGACGGTCGCGGTCGAGGTGTGGATTCGCCCCTGCGACTCCGTCGCCGGCACGCGCTGGACGCGGTGGGTGCCGCCCTCGTACTTGAAGACCGAGTACGCACCCTCCCCCTTGACCGCGAACACCGCCTCCTTGACGCCGCCGACGTCGCTCGGGCTCACCTCGATCTCCTCGGTCCTGAAGCCCCGCCGCTCCGCGTAGCGCTGGAGCATGCGCACGACGTCGGCGGCCCAGAGCGTCGCCTCCGCGCCACCCTCGCCGCCGCGCACCTCGACGATCACGTCCTTCTCGTCGGCCGGGTCGCGCTCGGCGAGCGCGAGCCGCAGCTCCTCCTCGAGCCGCGCGACCTCGGCCTCGTAGTCGCCGACCATCTCGGCGAGCTCCGGGTCGCTGCGCGCGGCGTCGAGGTCGGCCCGCGCCTGGCGCCAGCTCCGGGCGAGCCGGTACGGGCCCTCGAGCTCCTTCAGGCGCCGGCCGACGGCGGCCGCCTCCCGGCGGTCGTTGTAGACGGCCGGGTCCGACTGCCGCCCGAGCGTCTCCTCGTAGGAGCGCTCGAGCGCGTCGACGAGCTCGTCGAAGGCGGCCATGGCGGTGCCCAGGGTAGCCGGGCACCGCCAGGCCGCCCGGCGCTACTCCTCGGCCTCCCCGGCGCCGACCCCGACCTCCTCGTCGCCCTCGGCCGGGAGCGGCGGGGGCGCCGCCTCGTCCTCCGGCGGGGCGAGGTCGGGGAGGTCGAGGGTGATCTCGATCCCCGCGAGCGCCTTCGACACCGGGCAGTTGAGCTTCGCGCGCTCGGCGGTCTCGCGCAGCTTGTCGTCCGGGATCCCGCCGTCGACCGTCACGCGCGCGGTCAGCTTCGAGCTGACGATGCCGACGCCGACCTCGAGCCCGACCGTGCAGGTGACGTCGATCACCTCGGGCTCCCAGCCGCCGCCGACGAGACCGGACGCGAGCGCCATCGAGTAGCACGACGCGTGCGCGGCGGCGAGCAGCTCCTCGGGGCTCGTCTGCCCCGACTCCTCGTTGGTGCGGGCCGGCCACGTGACCTGGAGCGCCGGGAGCTGGCCGCTCGTCGACTCGACGATCGTCCCCTCGCCGCTCAGGAAGTCGCCCACCCATTCGACTCGAACCGTCCGTTCAGTTGCCACCTAGGCCATCACCTCCACTCGTCGATCGGCGGGGGCCAGACGGCCCTCGCGTTCCAGGACCTCGCGCAGCGCGCGGATCGAGACCTCGAGCTGGTCGAGCGTCGGCTCCCGCGTCGTCAGCCGCTGGAGCCAGAGACCCGGCGCGAGCGCGGTCATCAGCACCCGGTTGCCCGCGTGCTTGCCGGCGAAGCGGATCAGCTCGTACGCGATCCCCGCGATCACCGGCAGCAGGGCGACGCGCGTGACCACGAGCCAGTACCACGCGGGCCGCCCGAACAGCGCGAAGACGAACACCCCGATCACCATCACCCACAGGAGGAACGCGGTGCCGCAGCGGGGATGGATCAGCGAGTAGCGCTGCGTGACCTCCGGGGTCAGCTCCTCGCCGGCCTCGTAGGCGTTGATCGCCTTGTGCTCGGCGGCGTGGTACTGGAACACCCGGCGCAGCGAGGGGATGAGGCTCAGCACCGCGAGGTACGCGACGAAGATCGTCGTCCGGATCAGCCCCTCGACGACGACGAAGAAGCCGCCGCTCCGGATCGGCAGCAGGTCGGTGAGGAGCGCGGGGCCGACCTTGAACAGCATCAGCGCGAAGCCGATCGCGACCGCGAAGGAGAAGAGGAGCGCGCCGCGGCCGATCTCCGCGGGCTCGTCGTCGGCGGCGCCCTGCTCGCGGGTCGCGTAGCTCGCCGAGACCGAGAGGGCGCGGAAGCCGATCGCGAGGCTCTCCCCGAGGGCGACCACGCCGCGGACGAGCGGGAGCCGCAGCGCCCAGTGGCGCGCCATCAGCGGGTCGATCGGGCGGGCGAGCTGGGCGATCGCCCCGTCGGGGGTGCGCACGGCGACCGCCCAGCTCCGCGGTCCGCGCATCATCACGCCCTCGAGGACGGCCTGGCCGCCGATCGCCGGCGACATCGCTACCGGGACGTGCCGGAGGTCGCGCGGCCGGCCTTCTCGAGCCGGCGCTGGAAGCGCGCGACGCGGCCGCCCGTGTCGACGACCTTCTGCTTGCCCGTGTAGAAGGGGTGGCACTCGGAGCAGATCTCGACGTGCAGCTCGGGCTTGGTCGAGCGGGTGACGAACGAGTTCCCGCACGAGCAGTGCACGGTCGCGAGCACGAGCTCCGGGTGGATGCCGGCCTTCATCTCGAAGCCAGGATACCAGAGGCGATTTCCGGGTCGACGTTGCCTCCGCTGACGATGACCACCGGTCGCTCCGCGCGCACCTTGCCGGCGAGGAGCGCCGCCGCGGCGACGGCGCCGGCCGGCTCGACGGCGAGCTTCGCGCGCGCGTAGAGGAACCGGAACGCCTCCTCGATCTCCTCCTCGGTGACGAGGACCCGCTCCAGGTCGCGGCAGAGCTCGAGAGGGAGGGCGCCGCAGCGGGGCGCGTTCAGCCCGTCCGCGACCGACGCGCACGCGACCTCGACCGGCCTCCCGGCCTCGATCCCGGCGTGGAGCGCCCGCGACCGCTCCGGCTCGACCGCGACCACGCGCGTGCGCGCCCCGACCGCCGCCTGGACGCCGGCGACGAGGCCGCCCCCGCCGACGGGCACGATCACCGCGTCCGCCTCCGGCGCCTCCTCCTCGACCTCGAGCCCGACCGTCCCGTGGCCGGCGAGGACGAGCGGGTCCTCGTGCGGGTGGACGAGCACGCGCCCGGTCTCGGCGGCGAGGCGGCCCAGCCGCTCGAACGCCTCCACGGGCGAGGCCGCCGCCAGGTCGACGGTCGCCCCGTAGCCCCGCGTCGCGGCGACCTTCACCGCCGAGACCCCCCGCCACATGACGACGAGCGCGTCGATCCCCTCGAGCGCCGCCGCGTACGCGAGCCCCTGCGCGTGGTTCCCCGCGGAGATCGTGATCGCGCCGCGCGCCCGCTCCTCGGGCGTGAACGCGCTCAGCCGGCTGAGCGCGCCCCGCGGCTTGAACGAGCCCGTGCGCTGGAAGAGCTCGCACTTGAGCCGGGCGCCGAGGGTGCGCGACGGAAGCATCGGCGTCCGCGGGAGGCGGCCGCCGATCGCCGCCCGCGCCCGGACGACATGTTCACGTGTTACCACGGTGGAGGAGGCCGCGCTGGCGCCGGGCCTCGAAGAGGAGGATCGCGGCGGCCGCAGCGGCGTTCAGGCTGTCGACCGACCGGCCGGCGGTCGGGATCGCGAGGCGGAGGTCGGCGGCCTCGAGCCAGCGCGCCGGGAGGCCGGCGTCCTCGGCGCCGACCGCGAGCGCCACCGGCTGCCGCAGGTCGGCCTCGGCGTAGGCGGTCTCGCCGGCGGGGGTGGCCGCCGCGAGCGCGACCGGCAGCGCGCGGACCTCGTCGAGCGACGCCTCGACGACCGGGAGCGAGAACACCGCCCCGGTCGAGGCGCGGATCGCGTTCGGGTTCCAGGGGTCCGCCCGCGCCTCGGCGACGAGGAGCGCGTCCGCGCCGGCCGCGTCCGCCGTGCGCGCCATCGCCCCGAGGTTGCCGGGCTTCTCGATCCCGACCGCGACGAGGTAGAGCGTGCCGTCCCGCGGCAGCTCCCGCCGCGGCGCCTCGACGACGGCGAGCACGCCCTCCGGCTCGGCGCGGTAGGCCATCCGCGCGAGCACGCGCTCGCTCACCTCCTCGCCCTCCGGCCACGCGATCAGCGTCGGGGCGAAGTAGGTGGCGACGACCCTCAGCCCGGCCGCCCGGGCCCGCTCGACCTCGCGCGGGCCCTCGGCGAGGAAGAGCCCGGACCGCCGCCGCTCGCGCCCGGTCCGGAGGCGGACGACCTCCTTCACGCGCGGGTTGTCGACCGACGTGATCACGACGGCGAGCCTACCGCCCCGCCGCCGGGCCGCCCCGCGCGCGCCCCCTAGGAGAGCCGGTACTCGGGCCCGGAGCCGCCCGCCGGCGGCGTCAGGCGGCCGCCCTTGGCGGTGATCGCGCCGCACTGCACGCAGTTCGACGGCGTCACCCGCACGGTCACGCGCTCGCCCTCCCCCTCCGCCTCGTAGACCTGCGCCGGGCACATCCGCACCCACGCCTCGGCGACGAGGCGGGGGACGCGCTCGGCGACACGCAGGTGGCTGGGCTGGTCCTCGCGCGACCGGTTGCCGGAGAGGAAGACGGAGGAGAGCTTGTCGAAGGTGAGCGTCCCGTCCGCGGGCGGGTAGGCCGAGGCGCGGCCGGTCTCGAGGAGCGGCTGGTCGGCGTCGCGCTCGGTCGGGCGGTCGCCGGGCGGCAGCCGCCCCCCGCTCAGGATGGCGGCGCCGGCCACGAGCGCCCCGCGGAGGAGCCCGTGCGCGAACGCCTGCCGCACGTTGCGGACGGCGTGCAGCTCGCGGAGGAGGACCGAGGAGCGGAGCGCCGCGTCGTACGACGCCGGGTCCCCCGCCGCCACCGCCTCCGCGGCGAGCCGGCCCGACTCGACCGCGTAGTGGACGCCCTTCAGCGCCGGCACGTTCACGAGCCCCGCGGCGTCGCCGCAGAGGAGGAGCCCCGGCGCGTGGAACGCGCGCGGCAGGGCGACGAACCCGCCTTCCGGGATCGTCTTCGCCCCCCACTCGACCCGCTCGCCGCCCGCGAGCACGGCGCGGACGAGCGGATGGGTCTTCAGCTCCTGCAGGAGGTCGTGCACCGAGAGCGCCGCGTCGCGGTAGTCGAGCCCGACCACGAGCCCGACCGAGACGTGCTCGCGGCCGAGCGGGTAGAGGAAGGAGCCGCCGAACTCGCGGTAGCGGGCGCCGGCGCGGAGCGGCCAGCCGAGCGTGTGGACGACCCGGTCGAGCGGCCGCGGCACCCGCCACACCTCCTTCACGCCGAGCGCCCACGTCTGCGGGCTCGGACCCGCGAGCCCGAGCGCCGAGAGCGCCGCCCCGGTCAGGTGCCCGGCCGTCCCCTCGCAGAGGATCGTCACCCGCGCGCGCACCTCCTCGCCGCGCCCCGTCCGTACCCCGACGACGGCGCCGTGCTCGACGAGGAGCGCCACCGCCGGCGTCTCCGGCAGCACGGCCGCGCCGCCGGCCTCGGCCCGCTCGGCCAGGAAGCGGCCGAGCTCGGCGAGCGACACGACGACGTTCCCCGCGTTGCGCATCGTCGGCGGCGTCGGCACCCGCCAGGCCCGCCGGCGCGAGAGCAGGTAGACGGCCTCGCCCGGCACCTCCCCGTAGGAGGGGAAGGCGCCGACGAGCGCGCGCAGCGGCCCGGGCCGGACGACCGCGCCGGAGAGCAGGTGCGCGCCCGGGTACCGGCCCTTCTCGAGCACCGCGACCGAGAGCCCGGGCGCCACCTGCCCGAGCCGGATCGCCGCCGCGAGCCCCGCCGGCCCCGCCCCGACGACCGCGACGTCCACCTCGACCGGGTCGGGGTCGGCGCCCGGCGCGGCGATCGCCTCCTCGTCGCGCCACGGCGGCGGGAAGTCCGCCGGCCTCACGAGCGACGCGCCCGGACGAGCTCGGTCAGCCGGGGGACGATCTCGTGCAGGTCGCCGACGACGCCGAGGTCGGCGTACTCGAAGATCGGGGCGTGCGGGTCCTTGTTGATCGCGACGATCGTGCCCGAGCCCTGCATCCCGACCTTGTGCTGGATCGCGCCCGAGATCCCGACTGCGAGGTAGAGCTTCGGGGCGACCGTCTTCCCGGTCTGCCCGACCTGCGCCTGGTAGGGGTACCAGCCGGCGTCGACGACCGCCCGCGTGGCGGCGACCGCGCCGCCGAGCGCCTCGGCCAGCTCCTCGAGGAGCGCGAACCGCTCGGGCGCGCCGAGCCCGCGGCCGCCTGCGACGATCACCTCCGCCTCCTCGATCGAGGGCCCGGCCTCCTCCGGGCCCGCCGCGGCCGCCTCCACGAGCTCGGCGAGGAGCGAGCGCTCCTCGAGCTCGACCGCCGCCGCGCGCAGCTCCGGCGGCTCCGCGGCCGGAGCGGCGTCGAGGCTGCCCGCCCGGAAGAGGCCGAGCCGGACCGGCGAGGTCCAGCCCGCCTCGACGAGGACCGCGTCGGCGAGCGCCGGCTTCGTGCCGACGAGCGCGCCGTCCCGGACGGCGAGGTCGACGAGGTCCCAGTTCAGCCCCGCGTCGAGCCGGGCGGCGAGCCCCGCCGCGACGTCGTTCGCGAGCACCGACTGCGCGAGCAGGACGGTGTCGTAGCCCTCCTCGCGCACGAGCCGGGCGAGCACGTCGACGCGCGGCTGCCACAGCGGCGCGGCGAGGCGCTCGTCGTCGGCGACCCACACCACCCCGCCGACGGCCTCCGCGACGCCGCGCACGCGGGCGCCGCAGACGACGCCGTGCGCCTCGCCGAGCGAGCGCGCCTTGGCGAGGACGCCGAGCGCGCCCCTCGTCACGGCGCCGCCGGCGTGCTCGAGGAAGACGAGCGTCCGCGGGGTCAGAGCAGCCTCCGCTCGGCGAGGAAGGCCACGATCGCCTCGGCGGCCCCGGCGCCGTCCTCGACGCGGCGGCGCTCGCCCCGGGCGGGCGGCGGGCCGACCGCCAGCACCGCCGTCCTCGGCGCGACCGCCCCGCCGACCTCGGCCGCCGACAGCCGCTCCTGCGGCTTCGCCCGCGCGCCCATGATCCCCTTCAGCGAGGGGTAGCGCGGCTCGTTGATCGCATCCGACACGGCCACGACCGCCGGCAACGGCGCCCGGATCCGCTCGTAGCCGAGCTCGGTCTGCCGCCTGGCGCTGACCGCGCCCGGCTCGAGGGCAAGCTCGGCCGCCTGGGACACCGCCGGCCAGCGCAGGAGCTCGGCCACCGCCGCCCACAGGCACGCCCCCTCCCCGTCGGGCGATTGCTGCCCGAAGAGGACGAGGTCGGGCCGCTCCCGCTCGAGCGCGCCGGCGAGCGCGCGCGCCGTCGCGAGCAGGTCGGCCCCCGCGAACGCCTCGTCGCTCACGAGCACCGAGCGGTCGGCGCCCATCGCGAGCGCCTTCCGCAGCGCCTCCGCCGCCCGCTCCGGCCCGAGCGAGACGACGACCACCTCGCCCGCGCCGGCCGCCTCCCGCACCCGCAGCGCCTCCTCGACCGCGTGGGAATCGAAGGCGGAGAGCGCGACCTCGCCGCTACGGTCGAGCCGCCCCGTCTGCGGGTCGAGCCCGACCCCGGTCGCGGCGTCGGGCACCGCTTTCACGCAGACGGCGACCTTCATCGCCCGGCGGTCATACGGGGACGCGCGCGCGGAGGAACGAGACGATCTCGCCGGTCGGCGCGCCGGGCGTGAACACCGCCGCGACGCCGAGCCGCTCGAGCTCCGCGACGTCCTCGGCCGGGATCGTCCCGCCGACGAGGACGAGCACGTCGCCGGCGCCCCGCTCGCGCAGGAGCTCGAGGATCCGCGGGACGAGCGTCATGTGGGCGCCGGACAGGATCGAGACGCCGATCGCGTGGGCGTCCTCCTGGATCGCGGTCTCGACGATCTGCTCCGGGGTCTGGTGGAGCCCGGTGTAGATCACCTCCATGCCGGCGTCCCGGAGCGCGCGGGCGATCACCTTCGCGCCCCGGTCGTGGCCGTCGAGGCCGGGCTTCGCGATCACGACGCGGATCCTGCCCGCCACTAGAAGACCGGGGTCTCCCGCCAGACGCCCCACACCTCGCGCAGAGCGTCGCACATCTCGCCCATCGTCACGTCCGCTCGGGCGGCGTCGAGGATCGCCGGCATCAGGTTGCGGTCGGGCCGGGCGGCGTCGTCGCGGAGGCGGACGAGCGCCCGCTCGGCCGCGGCGGCGTCCCGCCGCGCACGCAGGGCGCGGACGCGCTCCACCTGCGCGCGCTCGAGCGCCGCGTCGATCCGCAGGAGCGGCGGCTCGGCCTCCTCCTCGGCGACGTACCGGTTGACGCCGACGACCACCCGCCGACCCGTCTCGACCTCCTGCTGGTAGCGGAAGGCCGCCTCGGCGATCTCGCGCTGGAAGAAGTTCTGCTCGATCGCGGCGACGACGCCCCCGAGCTCCTCGATCCGCCGGAAGTACTCGTAGGCCCGGCGCTCGAGCTCGTTCGTCAGGTGCTCCAGGTAGTAGGAGCCGCCGAGCGGGTCGATCGTGTCGGTCACCCCGGTCTCGTGGGCGATCACCTGCTGCGTCCGGAGCGCGATCCGCGCCGCCTCCTCCGTCGGCAGCGCGAGCGCCTCGTCGAACGAGTTCGTGTGCAGCGACTGCGTCCCGCCGAGCACGGCCGCGAGCGCCTCGATCGCCGTGCGGACGATGTTCACCTCCGGCTGCTGCGCGGTGAGCGAGACGCCCGCGGTCTGGGCGTGGAAGCGGAGGCGCAGCGAGCGCTCGTCGCGGGCCCCGAAGCGCTCCCGCAGCTCGCGCGCCCAGATCCGACGGGCGGCGCGGTACTTCGCGATCTCCTCGAAGAAGTCGATGTGCGCGTTGAAGAAGAAGCTGAGACGCGGCGCGAACTCGTCCACGTCGAGGCCGCGCGCGACCGCGTGCTCGACGTAGGTGAAGCCGTTCGCGAGCGTGAACGCGAGCTCCTGGGCGGCCGTCGAGCCGGCCTCGCGGATGTGGTAGCCGGACACCGAGACCGGATGGACCTGCGGCAGCTCCCGCGTGCACCACTCGATCATGTCGGTGACGAGCCGCAGCGACGGCTCCGGCGGGAAGATCCACTCCTTCTGCGCGATGTACTCCTTGAGGATGTCCGTCTGCACGGTGCCGCGCAGCGCCGCGCGGGGGACGCCCTGGCGCTCGCCCACGCAGACGTAGAAGGCGAGCAGGATCGCCGCCGGGGCGTTGATCGTCATCGAGGTGGAGACCTCGCCGAGGGGGATCCCGTCGAAGAGCGCCGCCATGTCCTCGAGCGAGTCGATCGCGACCCCCTCCCGGCCGACCTCGCCGAGCGACCGCGGGTGGTCGGAGTCGAGGCCCATCAGCGTCGGCATGTCGAACGCGGTCGAGAGCCCGGTCTGCCCGTGCTCGAGCAGGTACCGGAAGCGCGCGTTCGTCTCCGCGGCGGTGCCGAACCCGGCGAACTGCCGCATCGTCCACAGCCGGCCGCGGTACATCGTCTCGTAGACGCCGCGCGTGAACGGGAACCGTCCCGGGTAGCCGAGGTCGCGCTCGTAGTCGAGCTCGACGTCCTCGGCGGTGTAGACCGGCGCGACCTCGATCCCCGAGATGGTCGAGCGCAGCTCCCGGGTCGCCGCCATGCCGCGCTCCATTCTAGGAAGCGCCGGTCGCGCCGGGCGCGCAGGCCGGGCCTCCGCGCTGCCCCAGGCGGTAGAGGAAGACCCCGCCGACGTCGAGGGGGGTCGCAACCGGCGCGAGCAGGTCGGTCCACGTGCTGCCGTGGCCGCCCTCGACCAGGATCGCGGTCGCGCCCTGGGCGCGCGCGAACCGGACGAGCGGGCGCCAGTCGCGCCCGGGCATGTTCGTGTCCTCGAGCCGGGTCAGGTAGACGCGCTCCGGGATCCCCGCCGGGACCGGCGGGCTGACGTAGCCCTCGGCCATCCGGAAGGCGAAGCCGCTCTCCGCCTGCCAGAGCATCGCGTCCGACCAGCGCGGGAGCGGCAGCACGACGACGTTCTCGCCCGGCTCGAGACAGCTCCGGTAGGTGCGGTCGGCGAAGAACGCGGGCCGGCGCGGCGTCTCGTGCCAGACCGGGTTCCAGAGGCTCGGCACGACCGCGAGCGCGGCGAGCGCGGGGAGCGCGGCGCGCAGGCGGCGCGGCGCGCCGCTCGCCGCCGCCCAGGAGGCGACGGTCACCGCGGCGGCGAGCGAGACGAACATCGAGAAGCGCACCGGCAGCACGTCGTCGAGCACGGGCAGCGCCGAGACGGCGCGCCACGGCAGCGGGACGACCGAGCGGCCGCGGACGTGGAGCGCGGTCCCGAGCTCGACGAGGAGGCCGAGCGGCAGGACGGTGGCGAGGAAGCGGGCGCGGGCCGTGCCCCACCGCTCGCGGAAGAACAGGACGACGATCGCGAGCGTGGGCAGGCCGAGGTAGGCGCCGTTCTCGGCGTCGTTGCCGCGAAAGGCGGCCGCGACCCGGTCGGTCCAGCCCCAGCTTGCCCAGGTCAGGTGCGTCGGGACGACGAGGTTCAGGAGGTCGGCGGGGAAGCTCGCCGGCGCGTTGATCGGCGCGCGCTGGAAGTGGAGCAGGGCCTCGGCGAGGAGCGGCGCGGCGAGGAGCGCGCCGAGCGCCCAGCCGCCCGCGACCGCCGGCAGGAGCCGGACGATCCGGCCTCGGTGCGCGGGTGCGACCGCGAGGCCGGCCGCGAGCGAGAGGGAGACGGCGAGCGCGAGGGTGAGCGCGAGCTCGGTCGAGAACCAGAGCTGCGCGCCGGTCAAGACGCCGAGGAGCGCCGCCGTCGCCCGGCGAGACGACGTCCCCTCGAGCGCGCGCACGAGCACGAGCGCGACGAGCGGGACGAGGAAGACCGCGGTCATGTGCACGTGCCCCTCGCTCTGGCCGAGGACGTAGGGGGAGAAGCCGAAGAGGTACCCGCCCGCGAGCGAGGCCCAGGCGGAGCCCGTCAGGTGCCGGCAGAGGCGGTAGGCGGTCCAGGCGGCGAGGGCGGGCAGGCAGACCGCGAGCAGGTTGTAGGCGAGCGCCGGCCCGAGCGCGAGCGTCACCGGCGCCGCGAGCAGCGCGAGGCCGGGGATCGAGGTCGTCCAGGCGAGGTTCACGCCTTCGGGCGCCCAGATCGCGTGGGTGACGAACGGGTTCTCGCCGTGCAGGATCGCGTGCGGCCACCAGGCGAGCGACCAGACGAAGATCTCCGGGTCGACGGAGTAGCCGACCAGCATCCGGCCGGGGTGGGCGGCGATCGGCTCCCGAGGTAGAGGAGCGAGAGCCCGAGGTAGAGCGCCGGCGCCGGCGGCGGAGCGAGGCGGAGGCGCGTCAGCCGCCCGGCTTCCAGAGCGGCTCGACCCCCTCGCCGGCGGCGCGCGCGAGGACGAAGAGGAGGTCGGAGAGGCGGTTCAGGTACACGAGCGCGAGCGGGTTGACGGGGCGCTCGCCGGCGGCCGCGAGCACGTCGCGCTCGGCCCGGCGGCACGCCGCCCGCGCCACGTGCAGGCGGGCGGACGCCTCCGTCCCCCCCGGGAGGACGAAGCTCCGAAGCGCCGGCAGCGGCGCGTTGGCGGCGTCGCAGTCGGCCTCCAGCCGGTCGACGTAGTCCCGGGTCACGCGCAACCTGCCGTCGCCCTCGGCGTAGGGGACGCAGAGGTCGGCGCCGAGGTCGAGCAGCTCGTTCTGGATCCGCGCGAGCCGGTCGTCGGCGACGGCGACCCGGGCCCAGCCGACGAGCGAGTTGAGCTCGTCGACCGCGCCGTAGGCGCGCACGAGCGGGTCGAGCTTGGACACGCGCGAGCCGTCGCCGAGCGACGTCTCGCCGGCGTCGCCCCCGCGCGTGTAGATGCGCGTCAGGCGCACCGGCTCGTCGCGCCGGCGTCTCATGCCCGCAGCCCGAGGAGCTGCCGGGCGATCACGAGCCGCTGGATCTCGGAGGTCCCCTCGTAGATCTCGGTCACCTTCGCGTCACGGTAGTAGCGCTCGACCGGGAACTCCTTCGTGTACCCGTAGCCGCCGAGGACCTGGATCGCCTCGGCGGTCTGCCGCCGCGCCACCTCCGAGGCGAAGAGCTTCGCCTTCGCGCCCGCCTCCGTGTGCGGCAGCCCCCGGTCCTTCAGCCAGGCGGCGCGGTAGGTGAGGAGCCGGGCGGCGTCGATCTCGGTCGACATGTCGGCGATCTTCCACTGGATCGCCTCGAACTCGCCGATCCTCCGGCCGAACGCGGTTCGCTTCGTCGCGTAGACCCGGGCGACGTCGAGGCCCGCCTGCGCGATGCCGACCGCCTGGGCGGCGATCCCGATCCGGCCGCCGTCGAGGGTCGACATCGCCACCCGGAAGCCCCGACCCTCCTCGTGGAGCAGCCGGTCGCGCGGGACGACCACGCCGTCGAGGGCGAGGTCGACCGTCTGCGAGGAGTTGAGGCCGAGCTTCTCCGCCTGGTGCGTCACCTCGACGTCGGCGCCGTCGACGAGGAACGCGGAGATGCCGCGCGGGCCGGCGGTCCGCGGATCGGTGCGCGCGAACAGGAGGATCGTCCCGCCGAAGCCACCGTTCGTGATCCACTGCTTCGTGCCGGTGATCCGCCAGCCGCCGTCCGCCGGCTCGGCGTGCGTCCGCAGCGCCCCCGCGTCCGACCCCGAGCCCGGCTCGGTCAGCGCGAAGGCGCCGATCGCCTCGCCGCGCGCGAGCGGCGGGACGAAGCGCTCGCGCTGCTCCCGGGTGCCGAAGGCGAGGATCGGCAGCGTGCACGCGCTCGTGTGCACGGCGACGGTGACGCCGACCCCGGCGTCGGCGCGCGAGAGCTCCTCGAGCACGAGCACGTAGGAGAGGAAGTCGGCGCCGGCGCCGCCGAACTCCTCCGGGACGCACACGCCGAGCAGGCCGACCTCCGCCAGGCGCGCGAGCAGGGACGGCGGGAAGCCGCGCTCCCGGTCCCACCGCGACGCGTTCGGCTCGATCTCCTCCCGCGCGAGCTCCCGTGCGAGGGCCTGGATCGCCCGCTGCTCGGCCGTGAGCCCGAAGTCCACGCCGAGGAGGCTACTGCGTCGACGGGCGCGGACCGCGGTCCGCCGCCCGCCGGCTCACTTCGGCTCCGCCTCCAGCTTGTAGCCGACGCCGAAGCGCGTCTGGATGAACGAGTGCCGCGGGGCGACGCGGTCGACCTTCTGGCGCAGCCGGCGGACGAACACGTCGACGGTGCGGTCGCGATGCGTCTCCCGCCTCCCCCACACCTTCTGGAGCAGCTCGTCGCGGGTGACCACGCGGCCGCGGTCGAGCGCGAGCGTGTAGAGCAGCTTGAACTCGGTCGGCGTCAGCTCGGCGCTCGTCCCGTCGACGTAGGCCTGCACCTCGCGCGGGTCGATCCGCAGCTCCTCGATCTCGATCGCCTCGCCGCGCCGCTCCTCCGCCGGCCGCACCCCACGCCGCGCCGCCGCCGCGACCCGCGCGACGAGCTCCCGCATCGAGAACGGCTTCACGAGGTAGTCGTCGGCCCCGATCTCGAGGGCGTGCACCCGGTCGTGCTCCGTGCCGCGGGCGCTGACGACCACGATCGGCGTCCCGATCCCCTCGGCGCGCGCGGTCTCGATCAGCTTCCAGCCGTCGACCTCGGGGAGCATCAGGTCGAGCACGCAGACGTCGGCGCGCTCGTAGCGCAGCCGGGCGAGCCCGAGCTCGCCGCGCCCGACCACGACCGGGTCGAAGCCGGCCGCCGTCAGGTGGCGGGCCATGCTGTCGGCGATCACCGCGTCGTCCTCGACGATCAGGATGCGCGCCATCGCCCCTACGATAGACCGGTGGAGGCGCCGGGCCTCGTGACGAAGTGGTGACGATCTCGTGAACGCACCCGGGGCGTCGTTCGACGAGCTCCGCACCGGCTTCACCGCGGCCGTCTCGCACGAGCTGCGGACGCCGCTCGCCCGGATCCTCGCCCTCCTCGACGCGGCCGGGCTGCCCGGCGCGGACGTCGAGGCGCTGCTCGAGCAGGCGCGGGCGGAGGTCGAGAACGCCGGGGAGCTGATCGACGAGATCCTCTTCCTCTCCGAGCTCGAGAGCGGCCGCGAGATCGTCGCGCTCGGCCGGTCGCGGGCCCTGCCGGTGATCGAGGAGACGCTCGCCTCGCTCGCCGGGAAGGCGGCGCGGGCCGGGGTGACGCTCGCGGCGGCCGGCGACGCCGACGCCGAGCTCCCGCTCCGGCCCCGGATGATCCGCGTGCTCGCCGAGAACCTGGCGGAGAACGCGATCCGCTACGCCGGCCCCGGCGCGACGTTCACCCTCGCGGTCGCCCGCGAGGACGGCGCGGTCGTGCTGGCGGCCCGCGACGACGGCGTCGGCGTCGCCGCGTCCGACCTCCCGCGCCTCTTCGAGCGGTTCTGGCGCGCCGACGCGGCCCGCGCCTCGCGCGGCACCGGCCTCGGCCTCGCGATCGTGAAGCACGTGACCGCCGCCGCCGGCGGCCGGGTCGAGGCGCGCGGCGCCCGCGGCGAGGGGCTCGAGGTGCGCTGCGTCTTCCCCGGCTGAGCGCGGCCCGCGGCCGGAGACGCGCGTGGGGCGCTCGAGCGGAGCGCCCCACGCAGCCACCCGGGCGAGGAGGAGGCTCAGGTGGCGAGCTCGACCTGCTTCAGCGTCTTCTCCGCGGCCACGAGCACGACCTTGGGGATCGGCACGAACCAGAGCTTGGCGGTGTACTTCGCCTGCTGGCCCTGCGTGAGGGCCCAGAAGACCATCTTCCGCAGCTCGGCCGCCTTCGGCGACTTCGTCGGAAGGATGACGTACGTGTAGGTCGAGATCGGGTAGGCGGTCGGGTTCGACCGCGGCGGGTTGACGATGTGCATCTCGTTCCCGGCCGGAACGGTCTTCACCGCGTCGCCGGCCGCCAGCACGTTGCGGATGCTCGGGACGATGAACCGCCCGGCCCGGTTCTCGATCGCGGCGAACCGGAGGCCGTTCGCGAGCGCGTACGCGGTGTCGGTGTACCCGATCGCCCCGGGCGTGTTCTTGACGATGCCGGCGACGCCCGAGTTGCCGTTCGCGCCGACGCCGACCGGCCAGCTCACGCCGATCCCGCGGCCGACCTGCGACCGCCAAGCCGGGCTCACCGATGAGAGGTAGTCGGTGAAGTTGTAGGTGGTACCGGAGTTGTCGGACCGGTGGGCCACCGTGATCGGCAGGTCGGGGATCGTCGCCTTGGGGTTGAGCGCCTCGATCGCCGGGTCGGTCCACCGGGTGATCTCGCCGAGGTAGATCTTCGCGATCACCTCGCCGGTCAGGCGCAGGTTCGTGTTCCGCGGCAGGACGAGGCCCGGGAGGTTGACGTCGACCGCGGTCCCGGCGAGCGCCCACGGGATCTGCACGCAGCCGTTGCAGGCGCTGAACTGGTCCGGGGTGAGGGGTGCGTCGGAGGCCCCGAAGTCGACCGTGCGGGCGCTGATCGCGGCGATCCCCGCCCCCGAGCCGACGGCGCTGTACTGGATCGTGTAGCCGAACGCCGAGCCGAGCGCCGGCGTCCAGACGGAGACGAGCGGCGCGACGAACGTGCTGCCCGCGCCGGTGATGACGACGTCCTTCGCCGACTGGCGCGACGCGCCCGCGCCGGCGACGACGGCGAGCGCGGCGAGCGGGACGGCGAGGAGGGCGATCCCCTTCCTCTTCATGATCCTCTCCTTCGGTCGATTGCGAAGCCAGCGTGCCGCGCCGACGCGGGCGCGTGGGCTGCGGGGCCGTGACGGTGCGGTAACAGGGTGGTGGACCGCTAGCCGACGCCGAGCTTGCGGCGCGAGCGCTCGAGCAGGATGCGCGAGACCAGGCTCGTCGCGAGCACGAAGGCGATCAGGACGAACGCCGCCGCCCAGGCCTGCGCGTTGAGCTGCCGGTCGGGCGACTCCGAGTACTGGAAGATGGTCACCGGGATCGACGCGGTCGAGAGCGCCGGGTTCCAGCTCACGACGAGGCCCGAGATCGCGCAGGTGAAGAGGAGCGGCGCCGTCTCGCCCGCCGCGCGCGCCACCGCCAGGGTCGTGCCGGTGACGATGCCCCCGCGGGCGCTCGGCAGGACGACCCCGAGCACCGTCCGCCACCTGGACACGCCGAGCGCGTAGCTCGCCTCGCGCAGGCCGGCGGGCACGAGCGCGAGCACCTCCATCGTCGTCCGGGAGACGAGCGGGAGCATGATGATCGAGAGGGCGAACGCGCCGGCGAAGACGCTCTGGTGGTGGCCGATGCCGAGCAGCGGCACCTTCGTCTTGACCGCGAGGGCGAAGACGAAGACCCCGACCACGATCGACGGGAAGCCGTTCAGGACGTCCAGCCAGAGCCTGATCTGCCCCGCGACGCGCGGAGGGGCGAACTCGCTCGCGTACAGGGCGACGAGGACGCCGACCGGCAGCGCGACCGCGGTCGCGAGCGACACGAGCATGAGCGTGCCGACGAGCGCGGGCGCGATCCCGCCACCCGACTGGCCGAAGACCGCCGGCCCCTTCAGGAAGAGGTTGAGGTTGATCGCGTGCACGCCGCGCACGAGCACCGAGCCGACGAGGACCGCGAGGAAGCCGACCGCGATCAGCGCGGCGGCGACCGCGCTCGCCTCCGCGGCGACGTTGGCGCGCAGGCGCCGCCGCGACCGGCCGGCGGCGCGCAGCGAGACCGCAGCTCCCGGCTGCGAGGCGCTCACCGTCCGCCTCTCTGCCGGACGTCGAAGCGGTGCACGATCCGCTGCGCGGCGAGGTTGGCGGCGAAGGTGATCGCGAGCAGGATCAGCGCCAGGTAGACGAGCGACGAGACCTCGAGGCTCGAGCCGGCGCCCTGGTAGCTCGCCGCGACCTGGCTCGCGAGCGTGTTGCCGGTGGCGAAGAGCGAGAGGTGGGCGGAGCGGAGGTTGTTGCCGATCACCTGCGTGACGGCGATCGCCTCCCCGAACGCGCGCCCGAGGCCGAGGATCACGCCGGCGACCACGCCGCCCCGCACGCTGTGGAGGACGACGTCGCGCACCATCTCCCAGCGCGTCGCGCCGAGCCCGACGGCGGCTTCCCGAAGCTCGCGCGGGACGCCGAGGAAGAGCTCCCGGCAGACCGAGGCGGTGATCGGGATCGTCATCATCGCCAGGACGACGATCGCGACCAGCACGCCGCTCTGAGACGGCGTACCCCCGAAGAGGGGAATCCAGCCGAGGACGCCCTGGAGGGCAGGCTCGACCGCCGAGCGCATGAACGGGCCGAGCACGAGGATGCCCCAGAGGCCGACGACGACGCTCGGCACCGCCGCGAGCATCTCGACCATCGCCGCGATCGGCGCGCGGATCGCGGGCGGCGCGAGCTCGCTCAAGAAGAGGCCGATCGCGACCGCAAGCGGCGCCGAGAGCAGGATCGCCCCGAACGAGGTCACGAGCGTCCCGACGACGAAGTTGCGGGCGCCGTAGGCCTCGCGCCCGAAGACGGGGTTCCAGGTGCCGTGCCAGACGAACGGGAGGCCGAAGCGGCGGACCGCAGGCCACGCGCCCCCGACCACCTCGGCGACGATCCCGCCGATCAGGACCAGGGCGAGCACCGCGGCGGCGCCGGTCAGGAGCCGGAGCCCGTCGTCGCCGAGGCGGTCGGCGAGGCGCCGCGTACGGCGGAGGGCAGACGGCGAGGCGGCGGCGGCTTCCACGCCACCAGCCTTCCCCGCCCGCCGCCTGCCCGCCAGGGCCCGTCACCACCTCGTCACGCGGCGTTCACCGCCCGTGCACCCTCGCGGCCGCCCCGGGCCGGAAGACTGGATGCGGAGATGAGCCTCGTCGAGCCATCGCGGGCCGGCGCGCCGGTCCGGGCGCCGGTCGGCGTGTCGGTCGCGCCGGCGGCGCCCGCGCGCCGCGAGCCGGTCTTCGCGATCGACCGCCTGTCGGTCGCCTACGGCGGCACGCTCGCGCTCGCCGACGTCTCGCTCGAGGTCTACCGGCACTCGATCACGGCGCTGATCGGGCCGTCGGGCTGCGGCAAGTCGACCTTCCTGCGCTGTCTCAACCGGATGAACGACCTCGTGCCGGGCGCGCGCGTCGAGGGGACGGTCCTCTACCACGGCGTCGACCTCTACGGCCCCGGCGTCGACCCGATCGAGGTTCGCCGCCGCATCGGCATGGTGTTCCAGCGGCCGAACCCGTTCCCGAAGTCGATCTACGACAACGTCGCGTACGGCCTGCGCATCCTCGGGATGAAGGACGACCTCGACGGTCGCGTCGAGCGGGCGCTGCGCCGCGCGGCGCTCTGGGACGAGGTGAAGCACCGGCTGAAGCGCTCGGCGCTCGGGCTCTCCGGCGGCCAGCAGCAGCGGCTCTGCATCGCGCGCGCGATCGCCGTCGAGCCGGACGTCGTCCTCCTCGACGAGCCGGCCTCCTCGCTCGACCCGATCTCGACCCAGGCGATCGAGGACCTGATGCAGGAGCTCAAGCGCGACTACACGCTCGTGATCGTGACGCACAACATGCAGCAGGCCGCGCGCGTCGCGGAGATGACGGCGTTCTTCACCCTGGAGGTGGACGCGGACGGGAGCCGCCACGGCGTCCTCGTCGAGTACGACACCACCGAGAAGATCTTCACCCAGCCGGCCGACGAGCGCACCGAGGGCTACGTCACCGGGCGGTTCGGGTGATGCGCGCCTCCTTCCACCGCGAGCTCGATGAGCTCGAGCAGTCGCTGCAGGAGGAGGGCGCGCTCGTCCTGCGGGTGCTGCGGTCGGCCCTGAACGCGCTCGCCCGCGGCGACGACGAGCTGGCGGACGAGGTGATCGGCTTCGACGACGAGATCGACAGGCGCTACCTCGCGATCGAGGCGGGCGTGCAGTCCCTGCTCGCCCGCCAGACCCCAGTGGCGAGCGACCTGCGGCTCGTCCTCGCCGTCCTGCGCGTCAACCTCCACCTCGAGCGGATGGCGGACTACTGCGTCACGGTCGCCAAGCTGACGAAGCTGATGGGCGACCTCCACGTCAGCGACGAGGCGATCCTCGGCTCGCTCGAGGACATGGGGCAGCGCTGCGAGCAGATGATCCGCGTCGCGCTCGAGGCCTTCGCCGAGCGCGACGTCGCCAAGGCGCGGTCGCTCAACGACCTCGACGAGCTGATCGACCGCGCCAACCGGCGGGCGATCGAGGACGTCCTCTCGCTCGGCGACTCGCCGGAGGAACGCGAGTACGGGCTGCGGATGCTCGTCGTGTCGCGCTGCGTGGAGCGGATCGGCGACCACGCCGTCGACATCGGCGAGCAGATCGCCTACCTCGTCACCGGCGAGTTCCACGAGCTCACCGACGCCTCGCATCCGGTCTAGCGGCGCGGGCGCCGTAAGCTCCCCGCGGTGTCCTTCGGCATCTCGACCGCCGCCGCGCTCGTCGCGCTCGGGCTCGCGGTCGGCGCCTTCGGGACGCTGATCGGAGCCGGCGGCGGCTTCATCCTCACGCCCGTCCTGCTCCTCCTCTACCCGCACGACCCGCCGAAGACGATCACCGCGATCAGCCTCGCCGCGGTGTTCGCGAACGCGACCTCCGGCTCGGCCGCGTACGCCCGCCAGCGGCGGATCGACTACCGGAGCGGGCTCCTCTTCGCCGCCGCCACGCTGCCGGGATCCGTACTCGCGGCGATCGCGGTCGCGCACGTCGGACGGACCGCGTTCGAGGCGGTGATGGGCGTCGTCCTGCTCGCGCTCGGAGCCTGGCTCATGACCGACCTCCACCTCCACGACCGCACGACCGGGCTCGCCCGGCGCCAGGTGCTCCTGCGCGGCGCGCTCTACAGCCTCGGCGTGGGCTTCGTGTCGACGTTCCTCGGGATCGGCGGCGGCGTCATGCACGTGCCGCTCCTCGTGCGGGCGCTCGGGTTCCCGGTACACACGGCGACCGCGACCTCGCACTTCGTGCTCGCGATCATGTCGGGCACCGCGACGGCGACGCACGCCCTCCAGGGGAGCTTCGGCGTCGGCGACGGCCTGCGCCGCGCGCTCGCCCTCGCGGCGGGCGTCGTCGTCGGCGCGCAGGCGGGTGCTCACCTCTCCCTGCGGCTGCGGGGCGCGGCGATCGAGCGGCTGCTCGGGGTGGCGCTGATCGCGCTCGCGATCCGCTTCCTCGCGGTCGCGCTCTAGCGATCCCGACCCGCCGCGCGCGGACGCTCACGCGTTCTTGACGAGGATGTTGCCGATCCGGTGCGCGGCGGTCTCGCAGGTGTCGACCGCCTCCTCGAGCGCCTCGTAGATGTCCTTCCAGCGGATCACGAGCCCAGGGTCGATCCGGTCGTCCTTGAACAGCCCGGCGCGCGCCGCCCGCGCGACCGTGTCCGCCTCGTCCTCGATCGCCTTGATCGCGCGGATCTCCTGCGCCGAGCCGCGGAGCCCGCGCAGCCGCCCGAGCAGCCCGGCGAGCTCGCTCGTCGCCCGCACGAGCAGGCCGCAGAGCTCGAGCGACTGCTTCGTCGGCGCCTCGACCCCGTAGAGCCCGAGGAGCTCGGAGGCGTTCTCGATCTTGTCCGGCACCTCGTCGACCGCGAACGCGAGCCCGACGAGGTCCTCGCGGTCGTAGGGCGTGACGAACTGCGCGTTGATGCAGCGCAGGAGCTGGACGACGATCCGGTCGCCCTCGTGCTCGAGCTCCTTCACCTCGTCCTGGGTGACGCCGGACGGGTAGTCGCGGAACCGCGCCTCGGCCGCGCGCGCCGTCGCGACCGCGTTCTCCCCCGCCCGCGCGAACAGGGCGAACATCTCGCCGCTGCCGGGCCCGAAGCCGAGTCGCACCGCTAGAACAGCCCCTCGATCGGCCAGTAGCAGGCGGCGGCGACGAGCGCCGCGGCGGGCAGCGTCAGGATCCAGGCGACGACGATGTTGCCGGCCACGCCCCACCGCACCGCCGACAGCCGCCGCGTCGCGCCGGTGCCCATCACCGCGCCCGAGATCACGTGCGTGGTCGAGAGCGGGTAGCCGTACTTCGTCGAGCCCCAGATCACCGCGCCGGCCGTGAGCTGCGCCGCGAAGCCGCTCGGCGGCTCCATCTGGTAGACGCGCTGGCCGAGCGTCCGGATGATCCGCCAGCCGCCCGAGTAGGTCCCCGCCGCGATCGCGAGCCCGGCCGCGACCTTCACCCAGGTCGGGATGTAGAACGAGCTGATCTTGCCCTCGGAGAAGAGGGCGAGCGCGATCACGCCCATCGTCTTCTGCGCGTCGTTCGCGCCGTGCGTGAACGCCATCCACGTGCCGGAGGCGAGCTGACCGAGGCGGAACCCGCGGTTCGCGATCCCCGGCGTCAGCCGCTGGAACGTCCACAGGATCGCGAGCAGGAGCACGAAGCCGCCGGCGAACGCGATCGTCGGCGCCCACAGCGCCGGGATCACGACCTTGTGGGCGACGCCGTGCCAGAGCACCCCGCTCCGCCCCGACTGCGCGAGCGCGGCGCCGATCAGCCCGCCGATCAGCGCGTGCGACGACGACGACGGCAGCCCCGCCCACCAGGTGATCACGTTCCACACGATCCCCCCGATCACTGCCGCGAAGACGGTCTTCTCGGTCGCGAGCCCGCTGTCGACGATCCCGCTGCCGACCGTCTTCGCGACCGCGGTGGTCGCGAACGCTCCGCCGAGGTTGGCGAGCGCCGCGACGAGCACGGCGAGCCGCGGCGAGAGGGCGCGCGTCGAGACCGAGGTCGCGACCGCGTTCGCGGTGTCGTGGAAGCCGTTCGTGAAGTCGAAGAGCAGCGCGAACGCGACGACGAAGACGAGCAGCGTCACCGCGTCACCATGTCACCGGTTCTTGACGAGAATCGCTTCCAGCACGTCGGCAGCGTTCTCGCAGGCGTCGGTCGCCTCCTCGAGCTGCTCGTGGATGTCCTTCCAGCGGATGATCGTCAGCGGGTCGTGCCCCGCGTGGAAGAGGTCGGCGACCGCCTCCCGCGAGAGCCGGTCGCCCTCGTCCTCGAGCTCGCGCAGCGCGAACAGGTGCTTCTGGGCGTCGCCGAACCCCTCGAGCAGCTCGATCGCGTCGTGCAGCCGCGAGGCGGCGCGGTAGAGCACGTCCGCCTGATCGCGCGCGCGGGCGGGTACGTCGGTCACCTCGTAGGCGTCGATGTTGTCGGCGGCCTCGTCGACGTGGTCGCAGACGTCGTCGATCACGCTCGCGAGCCGGTACATGTCGTCGCGGTCGAACGGCGTCACGAAGGTGCGGTTCAGGAGGTTGACGACCTCGTGGGTGAGCCGGTCGCCTTCGTGCTCGGCCTCGCGGATGTCGCGCAGGAGCTCCCGGCTCCCGGGCCAGCCGTTCAGGAGCTCGACGAGCAGGCGCGCGATCTCCCGGGCGTTCGCCGAAGCCTGCGTGAACAGGTCGTAGAACTCGCGCTTCTGCGGGGTCAGCCTCAGGGGCACCGGCTGCGCGGTTCTATCAGAGCCGGCGCCAGGCGATCGCCAGGATCGGGTCGGTGACCCGCTCGACGAGCCGGACGAGGAGGGCGACGACCGGCCGCGCGAGCCGGACGACGACGAGCGCCGACAGCGTCCCCACGGCGATGCCGGCGAGGACGTCGCCCGGGTAGTGCTCGCCGACGACGACCCGACCGACGGCGATCAGCAGCGCGAGCACGAGGAAGCAGGCGCCGGCGACCGGGTCGAGCAGCAGCACCGCCACCGCGATCCCGAACGCCGCGCTCGCGTGGTCGCTCGGGAACGAGGCGTCCGTCTTCCGCGCTCCGAAGATGCGGGCGACGTGGTGGGCGAGGAACGGCCGGTCGCGGTGCCAGGCGTGCGCGATCACCTGGTTCACGAGCAGGGCGAGCGCCGCCGAGGCGAGCGCCGAGACGGCCGCGAGCTTCCACTTCCGGCCCGCCCCCGGCCGCGCGAGGAGCCAGAGGCCGGCCGCCGCCACCCCGATCGCGACCGCGCCGTACGTCACGATCCACTCGAACAGGCGTCCGAGCCAGGCATGCTGCGCGACGAAGTGGTTCACCGCGTGGTAGACCCGCCAGTCCACGCCCCGAGCCTAGTCGTTCTGGCGGCCGTGGTCGCCCTCGGCGCCTGCGGCGGCGCCGGCCGCGCGCCGCCGCCCGGGGCGGACGCCTGGGCCGGGAACGCCGCGATCCTCGTCGGGCAGCTCCGCCGCGACCTCCTGCTCGCGACGAGCGGCGGCTCGACGCCCGCTGCCGCGCGCCGGGCGCTCGGGAGCCCCTCGCGGCTCTACACGATCCTGATCGCGTACACCGACTTCGGCGGGTGCGGGACGATGCTCCGGAACGTCGGGGCGCCCGCCCGCGGGCTCGGGCGGGTGGGGGTCACGCTGGCCGCCGCCTGCCGCATCCTCGAGCACGCGGCCGCGCTCTTCACCCGCGCGGTGACCCGTCGCGACCCGGACGCGCTCGTCGCCGCCGGCCGCTCCGCGCAGCAGGCCGAGCCCCTGCTCGAGCGGGCGCAGGCCGAGCTCGCCGTCCTGCGCGCCCGGTAGCCCCGGCGGGCGGGCGCGGCGTCCGGCCGGCCACACCGCGGCGGCGCGTCAGTAGCGGTAGAAGCCCTCGCCGGCCTTGCGGCCGAGCCGGCCGGCGGCGACGTGCTCGCGCAGGAGCCGCGCCGGCTCGAAGCGCGCGTCGCCGAGCCCCGCCCGCAGGACCTCCATGATCGCGACGCAGGTGTCGAGCCCGATCAGGTCGGCGAGGGCGAGCGGCCCCATCGGATGCCCGAACCCGAGCCGCGCCACGGTGTCGATCCCCTCGGCGCCGGCGACGCCGTCCTCGAGGGCGCGCACCGCCTCGTTGATGAACGGCATCAGGATGCGGTTGGAGACGAACCCGGCGACGTCGCGGACCTCGACCGGCTCCTTCCCGAGCTCGCGGGCGAGGGCGACCACCGCCCGCGCGGTCTCCTCCGAGGTCGCCGGCGTCCGGATCACCTCCACCAGCCGCATCAGCGGCACCGGGTTGAAGAAGTGCATCCCCACCACGCGCTCCGGCCGGCGGGTGGCGGAGGCGAGCGACGCGATCGGGATCGAGCTCGTGTTCGAGGCGAGGATCGCGCCGTCGGCGAGCGCCGCGTCCGCGTCGCGGAACACCGTCTGCTTGACGGCGAGGTCCTCGACCACCGCCTCGACCATCAGGTCGACGTCCGTGGCGGCCTCGATCCGTGTCACCGTGGTAACACGCTGGAGGACGGCCTCCGGCTCCGGCCCGCCCCGCTCGGCGAGCTTCGCGAGGCTCCGCCTCATCGCCTCCCGCGCGCGCTCGGTCGCCCCGGCGACGGCGTCGTAGAGGAGGACCTCCCGGCCCGAGGCGGCGACCACCTGGGCGATGCCGGCGCCCATCTGCCCGGCGCCGACCACGAGCACGCGGCGGACGTCCATGCGGGGAACCTACCCTTTCGCGGGTGGAGATCCGGCTCGCGCTCGCCGACGACGCGGACGCGATCGAGCGCATCCGGATCCGCGGCTGGCAGACCGCCTACCGGCACGTCTTCCCGCCGGAGAAGCTCGACGCCCTCGCCGTCGACGCGGGCCGCTGGCGCGCCTCGCTCGGCGACCCGGGCTCCCCGTTCACGTGCCTCGTCGGGGAGGAGGCGGGGCGGGTCGTCGGCTGGATCACGGTCGGACCGGCGCGCGAGGCGCGGAGGGCGCGCGGCGAGGTGCTCGGCCTCTACGTCGATCCCGGCCACTGGGGGCGAGGCGCCGGCCGCGCGCTGCTCGAGCGCGGCGAGCGGGAGCTTGCGCGCTCCTGGGACGACGCCGTGCTCTGGACGCTCGCCGACAACCCGCGCACGCGGCGCTTCTACGAGGCGAACGGCTGGCGGCCCGACGGCGGCACCGGGGTGCTCGAGCGGCTCGGCGTCGCGGCGCGGGTCGTCCGCTACCGCAAGCGCCTGCGAACCCGCGCGAGCAGCTCGACGTCCCGCTCGTAGGTGAGGATGTCCGCGACCTCCTCGAGCGGCACCCAGCGCACCTCGTCGACCTCGTTCCGGGCGACCGGCTCGCCCTCGCACCGCATCCGGAAGTAGCGCACCTCCTTCAGCCCGTAGCGCGTCGCGCCGGCCGGCTCGCCGAGCTCGCAGCGCAGACCCGTCTCCTCCTCGACCTCCCGCAGCGCCGCCTCCTCCCACGACTCGCCGAGCCGGAGCTTCCCCTTCGGCAGCGACCAGTCGTCGTAGCGCGGGCGATGGACGAGGAGCACGCAGCCGTCGCGCAGGATCACCCCGCCCGCGGCCCGGCCCGGCCGGATCACGCCCCCTCCGACTCGACGATCGCGCGCCGCACTCGGCGCACGGTGAGCACGACGAGCGCGGCGATCGGCAGGATCGACGCGCCGACGACCACGTCCGGGTCGACGTGCACGCCGCCGGAGCGGACGGCGAGCGCGGCGTAGTGCACGAGGCCGGCGACGTAGTAGACGATCGCGGCCAGCGACAGCGCTTCGACCGCCTGCTGCAGGCGGTGCTGGAGGCGGGCCCGCCGCTCCATCGACTCGAGCAGCGCCTTGTTCTGGAGCTCGACCGCGATGTCGACCTTGGCGGTGAGGAGCGACCCGGCGCGGTCGACCCGCTCGGAGAGCTCGTGCAGCCGCCGCGAGACGGTCATGCAGGTCTCGACCGCCGGCGTCAGCCGCCGCGCCGTGAACTCGGCCACCGTCTGGCGGCCGGCCAGGCGGCGCTCGCGCAGCTCCGCGATCCGGGTGGTCACGAGGTCGGAGTAGGCGCGGCAGGCGCCGAACCGGAACTGGCTCGCGGCGAGCTCGCCCTCCACCTCGGCCGCGAGCGCCGTCAGCTCGTCGAAGAGCGACTGCTCGTCGCCCCGCCGGTGGATCGCGTCGATGAGCTCGGTGAGCCGCCGCTCGATCGCCGCCGTTCGCGGCCACTGCGCCCGCGCGACCGGGAGCGCGAGCAGCGCCATCATCCGGTAGGTCTCGATCTCGAGCAGCCGCTGGACCATGCGCCCCGCCTGACGCGGGGTGAGCTCCCGGTCGAGCACGAGGAAGCGCCCGCAGCCGTCGTCGTGCAGCCGGAAGTCGGTGAAGGCGAGGCCGGCGCCGTCGCCGATCTCGGAGCCGACGACGACCCCGGGGCCGAAGCAGGCGGTGAGGAGCTCGCGCGGCGGCGGCTCAGGGCCCCAGGGCAGGAGCTCGGCGTGCGCCGCGGCGATCGTCCGCCCCGGGACGCCCGCGAGCCAGCCGGCCGGGAGGCTCGCCGCGGCCGGGTCCGCGAACGGCGCCGCCCCGGCGCCGGGCGCGTAGACGGTGTAGGTCGTGAACTCGCCGTGCGCCTCGAAGCGCAGGCGGACGCCGTCGCCGAGCTCGCCCGTGACCTGGGTCTCCTCCTCCCCCGGCGGCGCGAGCAGCGCCGCCAGGTGGCCGCGCTCGCGGCCGCGCTCGCCAGGGTCGACGAGCACCGCGAGGTGCGTGACGCGCAGGGGCGGCTCGAGCGTCTCGGGCGTGCGGGCGTGGAGCTCGGCGGCGAGGCGCCGCCGGTCGGGGTGCTCCGGCGGGAGCGCGAGGCCGATCGCGCTCACGAGCCGGCGGCCTCGACGAGCAGCGCGTCGCCCTGACCGCCGCCGGAGCAGATCGCGGCGAGGCCGAGGCCGCCGCCGCAGCGGCGCAGCTCGTGCACCAGCGTCGCGACGATGCGGCCGCCCGAGGCGCCGATCGGGTGGCCGAGGGCGACGGCGCCCCCGTTCACGTTCACGCGCTCCTCGTCGGCGCCGAGGAGGAGCGCCGAGTGCCTCGCGACCGAGGCGAACGCCTCGTTGATCTCGACCCGCGCGACGTCGTCGATCGTCTTGCCGGCCCGGGCGAGCGCGGCCGCCGCCGCCTTCGCGGGCGTGCGGGCGAGGTAGGCGAACTCGTCGGCGACGTACCCCTGGGCCACGATCGTCGCGAGCGGCTCGATCCCGCGCCGCCGCGCCCACCGGTCGCTCGCGACGACGACGCAGGAGGCGCCGTCGTTGACGCCCGGCGCGTTCCCGGCGGTCGTCGTCCCGTCGGGGTCGAGGACGGGCGGGAGCGCCGCGAGCTTCGCGAGCGAGGTGTCCCGGCGCGGGCTCTCGTCGGCGTCGACGTCGCCGACGGGGACGAGCTCGTCGCGGAACCGGCCCGCGTCCTGCGCCGCCACCGCCCGCCGGTGCGACCGGAGCGCCCACGCGTCCTGCTCGGCGCGGGAGATCCCGAGCTCGCGCGCGACGAGCGAGGCCTGCTCGACCATGTGGCGCCCGTCGAAGGTCGAGACGAGCCCGTCGTAGACCATCAGGTCGTGGAGCGTGCCGTCGCCCAGGCGATACCCGAACCGCGCCCGCCGGAGGGCGTACGGCGCGTTCGACATCGACTCCATCCCGCCGGTGACGACGAGCTCGACGTCGCCGGCGCGGATCATCGAGTCGGCGATCTCGACCGCGCGGATCGAGGACGCGCACACCTTGTTGATCGTGTCGGCGGGCGTCTCGATCGGCAGCCCGGCCCCGACCGCGGCCTGGCGCGCGGGCGCCTGCCCGGCGCCGCCCTGCAGCACCTGCCCCATGATCACGTACTGGGGCTCGGTCGCCTCGATCCCCGCCCGCTCGAGCGCGGCGCGGATCGCGATCGCGCCGAGCTCGGTCGCAGCGTACGCCGCGAGCGCGCCGCCGAGCTTCCCGAACGGCGTGCGCACCGCGGCGACGATCACGCTCCTGGCCACGCCGGCAGCGTAGTTGCTCGGCGCCGGGCCTCGGCGCCGAGCGCGCCTACCGGAGGAAGCTCGTGTCCGGACCGAGCCGGCGCGCGAACGCGGCCACGAGCGCGACCACCGCCTCGAGGTCGCCGAGCTCGCACATCTCGACGGGCGAGTGCATGTAGCGCAGCGGGATCGAGACGAGCCCGGTGGGCACGCCGGCGCGGGCGACGTGCACAGCGTCCGCGTCGGTGTAGGTCCGGGCGGTGTTCACCTCGAAGCAGTGGGCGATCCCCTCGGCCTCGGCGACCTCCACGAGCAGGTCGGACACGCGCGCGTTCAGCACCGGCCCGACGGTGATGGCCGCGCCGGCGCCGAGCTCGACCTTGCCGGCACGCTTCGGGTCGCCGCCGGGGACGTCGGTCGCCCAGGTGACGTCGATCGCGAGCGCGAACTGCGGGTCGAGCGCGAACGCCGCCGTGCGCGAGCCGTGGTAGCCGAGCTCCTCCTGCACCGCGGCGACCGCGACCACGTCGACCCGCGCGTCCCCGGCGGCCGCGACCCGGCGCGCGGCTTCGAGCGCGGCGTACGCGCCCAGGCGGTTGTCGAGCGCGCGGGAGACGATCCGGCCGTTCGGCAGCTCGAGCAGCGGCCCGTCCCACACCCCCGCGTCGCCGACCCGCACGAGCCGCTCGGCCTCCTCCCGGGAGCGCGCGCCGACGTCGACGTGCAGCTCCGCGTGCTCGAGCGGCTTGCGCTCCGCCCGCTCGTCGGGGTGCACGCGCCGCCGCCCGACGACGCCGGGGACGATCCCCTCCCGCCCGGCGATCAGCACGCGCTGGCCCGCGAGCTGCTCGGCCTGGAAGCCGCCGAGCTCCGCGAAGGCGAGCATCCCGTCGTCGCCGACGTGGGTGATCGCGATCCCGACCTCGTCGATGTGGCCGACGAGCGCGAGCGTCGGCGCGCCCGGCTCCGTCGCGCGCACGCGCGCGAACGAGGTGCCGAGCGTGTCGGTCGTCACCTCCGCGAAGGCCGACGCGGCCGCCCGCCAGACGGCGGCGGCGGGCTCCTCGTGCCCGGACGGGCCGACGGCGCCCAGGAGCTCGCGGAGGAGGTCCGGCACCGGCATCGCGCGCACACGTTCTCACAAATCGCTCACGGGACTCTCAGATTCGGGCCGTACCCTGGCACGGCGGGATGGGTCGGTTCGAGTACCGGGTGCAGATGCGGCTCCCGAGCGGGCGGCGGCTGCGCACCGCCCCCTACTACACCCCGACGGAGCGGCACGTCGGCGACCTCGTCCGCCTGCCGGTGCGGCCGGACGGCGAGCTCCAGCCGGGCGAGCGCTACGCCTGGCGGGTCGCCGCCGTCGAGGAGGGCGGACGGCTGCTCGTGCTCGAGTTCGACCGGGCCGCCTGAGCGGGCCGTCGGCCCTTGCGCCGCCGAGCCGTTCGGCTACGCTTCCTGCCGATGACTCCCTCCCCGCGCACCCGGTGGGCCTGGCGAACGAGCGGGGCGGGAGCCTGCGCCTGAAGGCGCGGAGAGGAGCCCGTCACCGCTCGACCGAAGACCCGGGAGGGTCTTTTTTCTTGTCCGAAGCCGCGATCACGCCCGCCGTCGACACCGACCTCCTGACCCCGCTCGGGGCCTACCTCCGCCTGCGCGAGGCGGGGCGCGCGAGCTTCCTGCTCGAGTCGGTCGAGCAGGGGCGGCTCGGCCGCTACTCGCTCGTCGGCTCCGGCTCCCGGCTCCTCGACTACGAGGAGGCCGAGCGCGCGGGGGCGCCGGTCGTCGGCTACCTCGGGTACGACTTCGCCGCCGAGCTCGAGCCGACCGTCCCGCTGCCGGCGGACGGGCCGCCGTTCCCGGCGAGCCGCTTCGTCGTCGCCGACACCCTCGTTCGCTTCGACCACGTGCGCGGCGTCGCCGAGGTGCTGCGCGGCGACCCGGCGCTGCTCGAGCGGGAGGTCCCGAGGCCGCCGCGGACGCCCACGAGCGGGCAGCCGACGCGCCGCTTCCCCTCGCGGGCGGCGTACGAGGCGGGGGTGCGCGCATGCCAGGAGCGCATCCGCGCCGGCGACGCTTTCCAGATCGTGCTGTCGCAGCGGGCGGAGCGGCCGACCGAGGCCTCCGCGCTCGCGCTCTACCGCGCGCTGCGGCACGTCAACCCCTCCCCGTACCTCTTCCTGCTCGAGCTCGACGGGATCGCGCTCGTCGGCTCGTCGCCGGAGACGCTCGTCAAGTGCGAGGGCAGGCGGGCCTCGCTCAACCCGATCGCCGGGTCGACGCGGCCCGGCGACGGCGACGCGGAGCGGCTGCTCGCGTCGGAGAAGGACCGCGCCGAGCACGTGATGCTCGTCGACCTCGGCCGCAACGACCTCTCGCGCGTCTGCGTCCCGGGCTCGGTGCGGGTCGAGCGCTTCCTCGAGGCGGAGCGCTTCTCGCACATCACCCACCTCGTCTCCGAGGTCGCGGGAACGCTGCGTCCGGACGTCGACGGGTTCGGGCTCCTGCGCGCCTGCTTCCCGGCCGGCACCGTCTCGGGCGCGCCGAAGGTGCGCGCGATGCAGATCATCTCCGAGCTCGAGGGCTACCGGCGGGGCCCGTACGCGGGCGCGGTCCTCTACGCGCTCCCGGACGGGACGCTCGACGCCTGCATCACCATCCGCACGATCGTGCTCGCCGACGGCGTCGCGCACCTGCAGGCGGGCGCCGGCATCGTCGCCGACTCCGACCCGGCGGCGGAGCACGAGGAGTGTCTGCGCAAGCTCGCCGCGCTCGAGGCGGCGATCGACCTCGCGGAGGCCGGGCGGTGACGCACGTGCTCGTGATCGACAACTACGACTCGTTCACGTACAACCTCGCCCATCTCTTCGGCGAGCTGGGAGCGGAGGTAACGGTGCGGCGGAACGACGAGATCACGGTCGCCGAGGCGGAGGCGATGGCACCGACGCACCTCGTCGTCTCCCCCGGCCCGGGCCGGCCGGAGGCGGCGGGCGTCTCCGAGGCGATCGTGCGGGCGTTCGCCGGCCGCGTGCCCGTGCTCGGCGTCTGCCTCGGGCACCAGGCGATCGTCTCCGTCTTCGGCGGCGAGGTCGGGCCGGCCCGCGAGCTCGTGCACGGGAAGGCGACGGTCGTGCGTCACGACGGCCGCGGCATCTTCGCGGGGCTCCCGGCCGACTTCCTCGCCGGCCGCTACCACTCGCTCGCGGCGACCGCCGTCCCCGACTGCCTCGAGGTCTCGGCGCGCGCCGTGGACGGCGAGGTGATGGCGGTGCGCCACCGCGAGCTGCCGGTCGACGGCGTGCAGTTCCACCCCGAGTCGGTGCTCACCCCGGTCGGACGCGACCTGGCGAGGAACTTCCTCTCGTGACGATCCAGGAGGCGCTGAACCGGCTGCTCGACGGCGGGAACCTCTCGCGCGCGGAGGCGCGCCTGGTCATGGACGCGATCATGTCCGGCGAGGCGACCCCCGCGCAGATCGGCGGCTTCCTCGTCGCGCTGCGGCTGAAGGGCGAGACGGCGGAGGAGATCGCCGGCTGCGCCGAGGCGATGCGGGCGCACGTGCTCCCGGTGAAGGCGCGACGCAGCGACCTCGTCGACACCGCCGGGACCGGCGGCGACGGCGGGAAGACCTTCAACATCTCGACCGCCGCCGCCCTCGTCGCGGCGGCCGCGGGGGCGGGGGTCGCGAAGCACGGCAACCGCTCGGTCTCCTCGCAGTCGGGCTCGGCCGACGTGCTCGAGGCGCTCGGCTTCGAGCTCGAGCTCGCCCCCGAGCTGATCGCGCGCTCGATCGACGAGCTCGGCTTCGGCTTCATGTTCGCGCCGACCCACCATCCCTCGATGCGGCACGCCGCGCCCGTCCGCCGCGAGCTCGCCGCGCGGACGGTGTTCAACGTGCTCGGTCCGCTGACGAACCCCGCGGGAGCGCGGGCGCAGATCGTCGGCGTCTACTCGCCGCTGCTCGTCCCGGTGATCGCCGACGTGCTCGCCGCGCTCGGGGCGCAGCGGGCGTTCGTCGTCCACGGCGCCGGCGGGATCGACGAGCTCTCCCCGGCCGGCGCCAACCTCGTCTACGAGGTGCGCGACGGGCAGGTCCGCCGGCGCGAGATCGACCCGCTCGACCTCGGCGTCGCGCGCTGCCACCCGGACGAGCTGCGGGGCGGGACCGCCGCCGAGAACGCCGCCGCGATCCGCGCGGTCTTCAACGGCGGCGACGGCGGCCGCCGCTCCGCGATCCTGCTCAACGCCGCCGGCGCGATCGCCGCCGCCGGCCACGCCGAGGACCTGCGGGAGGGGCTCGCGCTCGCGCGCGAGGCGCTCGACTCCGGCGCCGCCGCCGCGCGCCTCGAGGCCCTCGTCCGCTTCAGCCGCACGCTGGGGGAGGCGTCCTAGCGGTGCCCGCCTTCGCCGACGCGCTCGCCGCGCCGGGCTTCGGCGCGATCGCGGAGTTCAAGCGGCGCTCGCCGTCGGCGGGCGACCTCCGCCCCCGCGGCGACGTCGTCGCCGTCGCGCGGGCCTACGAGGCGAGCGGCGCGCGGGCGATGAGCGTGCTCGTCGACGAGCGGTTCGGCGGTTCCTGGGACGACCTCCGCGCGGCGCGCCGGGCCACGTCGCTCCCGCTCCTCGCGAAGGGCTTCTTCTCGACGGCGGACGACCTCCGCACGGCGCGCGAGGCGGGCGCCGACGCGGCGCTCCTCATCCTCGCCGACCTCGACGACGCAACCTGCGCGACCCTCATGCGCGCGGCGGAGGCGCTCGGGCTCGACACGCTCGTCGAGGCGCACGACGCCGAGGAGCTCGACCGCGCCGACCGGCTCGGAGCCCCCGTGATCGGCGTCAACGCGCGCGACCTCTCGACCTTCGCGATCGACCGCCGCACGCAGCTCGAGCTGCTCGCCCGGGCGCCGCGCGACCGGATCGTCGTCGCCGAGTCGGCGATCGAGACGCGCGCGCAGGGCGCCGCCGCGGAGCTGACGGGCGCGCACGCGATCCTCGTCGGCTCGGCGCTGATGCGCGCGCCGGACCCCGGCCGCAAGCTGGCCGAGCTCCTCGCACGCCCGCTCGTCAAGGTCTGCGGGCTCACGCGCGCCGAGGACGTCGCCGTCGCGGTCGAGGCGGGCGCTGACCTGCTCGGCTTCATCCTCGCGCGCGAGAGCCCCCGCAGGACCGACGAGCTCCTGGACGCGCCGGAGACCGTGCTGCGGGTGGCCGTCTTCGTCGGCGAGGAGGAGGAGACCGAGGCCGACCTCGTCCAGCTCTACGAGCGCGAGCACGGCCACCGCGCCCGCGACGGCGTCCTGCGCCGGAACGGCCGCGACGTGGCGACGGTCGTCGATCTGCCCTGGGAGGACGACGACCCCTCCCACCTCGACCGCGCCCGCGCGGCTGCCGGGCGCGTGATGCTCGCCGGCGGGCTCGGCCCGGCCAACGTCCGCGCCGCGATCGACGCCGTCCGCCCGTGGGCGGTCGACTCCGCCCGCTCGACCGAGCGGGCGGCGGGCGTGAAGGACCACGAGGCCCTGCGGGCGTGGGTGGCCGCGGCGCGATGACGACGACGTTCGGCCCGTACGGGGGGCGGTACGTCCCGGAGACGCTGATCCCGGCGCTCGACGAGCTCGCGGCGGGCTGGGAGGCGGCGAAGGCCGACCCCGGCTTCCGCGCCGAGCTGCACGCGCTCCTGACAGGCTACGCCGGCCGGCCGACGCCGCTCACCCGCGCGGAGCGGTTCGCGCCCGGCAAGCGCCTGTACCTGAAGCGGGAGGACCTCCTGCACACCGGGGCGCACAAGCTGAACAACGCGCTCGGGCAGGCGGTGCTCGCGCGGCGGCTCGGCAAGCGGCGCATCGTCGCCGAGACCGGCGCGGGGCAGCACGGCGTCGCGACGGCGACGGTCTGCGCCCGCTTCGGCTTCGACTGCGTCGTCTACATGGGCGCCGAGGACATGCGCCGGCAGCGGCCGAACGTCGAGCGCATGCGGCTGCTCGGCGCCGAGGTGCGGCCGGTGGAGTTCGGGACGAAGACGCTGAAGGAGGCGACGAGCGAGGCGATTCGCGACTGGATCACGAACGTCGAGACGACGCACTACCTGATCGGCTCGTGCGTCGGCCCGGCGCCGTACCCGGAGCTCGTGCGCGACCTGCAACGGGTGATCGGCGAGGAGGCGCGCGAGCAGGTCCTCGCCGCCGAGGGCAGGCTGCCGGAGGCGGTGGTGGCGTGCGTCGGCGGCGGCTCGAACGCGATCGGGACCTTCTACGGCTTCGTCGACGACGCGGATGTCCGGCTCGTCGGCGTCGAGGCGGCCGGGGCCGCGAGCCTCGGCGCCGGCCGCACCGCCGTGCTGCACGGGGCCCGCTCGTCGGTGCTCGCAGACGCCGACGGGCAGATCGCCGACGCCCACTCGATCTCGGCCGGCCTCGACTATCCGGGCGTCGGACCCGAGCACGCCGCGCTGCGCGACTCGGGTCGCGCCGAGTACGTCCCCTGCACCGACGAGGAGGCGCTCGCGGCGTTCCACCGCCTCGCGCGGACGGAGGGGATCATCCCCGCGCTCGAGAGCGCGCACGCCCTCGCCCGCGCCCTCGACCTCGAGGAGGAGCTCGTGCTCGTCTGCCTCTCGGGCCGCGGCGACAAGGACCTCGAGGAGGTGCTCGCGCACCCCTCCTACCGTGGTACCACGCTGGAAGAGGGAGCGAGGCGGTGACGCCGAAGCGGCTCGTCGTCTACCTCGTCTGCGAGCCGGAGACGCCGGAGCTCGCCGAGGCCGCGGTCGACGCCGGCGCGGACATCGTCGAGCTCGGGATCCCGTTCTCCGACCCGCTCGCCGAGGGACCGACGATCCGGCTCGCCTCGGAGCGCGCCCTCGCACGCGGGATGCGGACGCGGCGGTGCCTCGAGTGCATCGCCGCGGTGCGGGAGCGCGTCTCGGTGCCGCTCGTGCCGATGACGTACGCGGCGATCCTCGAGGCGTACGGGCACGAGCGCTTCGTCGCCGACGCGCGCGCGGCCGGCGCGACGAGCGCGATCGTCGTCGACCTCCCCGTCGAGGAGCACCCGGAGGTGCGGCGGATCCAGCTCGTCGCGCCGACCTCGACCGACGAGCGGATCGCGCGCTGCGCCGCGAGCACCGACGGCTGGCTCTACCTCGTCTCGGTCACCGGCACGACCGGGGCGCGCGACGAGGTCTCCCCCGCGCTCGCCGGGCTCGTCGCGCGGACGCGGCGGCACACCGCGAAGCCGCTCTACGCCGGCTTCGGGATCGCGACGCCGGCGCACGCGGCGGCGGTCGCCGCGCTCGCCGACGGCGTCGTCGTCGGCTCGCGAGCCGTGCAGGTGGCCGAGGACGGGCCCGCGGCGCTCCGCGCCTACGTCGCGAGCCTGCGGGCGGCGCTCGACGCCGCGGCCTGAGCCGGGGCCGGACGACCTTCCGCCGCCGGCCCGGAGGCCGTAGGCTCTCGGCGATGGAGGAGATCGCCCCCGGTCTCTGGCACTGGACGGCGACGCACCCGCGGATCGGGATCCCGGTCAGCTCGTACTACCTCGAGCGCGAGCGGGTGCTGATCGACCCGCTCCTGCCCCCGGAGGGCGAGGCGTGGCTCCGGGAGCGCGGCGCGCCGGCGCACGTCGTCCTCACGAACCGCCACCACGACCGCGACGCCTGGACGCTCCGCGAGGCGTTCGGCGTCACCGTGCACTGCGTCCGCCAGGGCGTGCACGAGCTCGAGGGTCGCGGCCCGGTGGCGCCGTTCGCGTTCGGCGAGGAGCTGCCGGGGGGCATCCGCGCCTACGAGGTCGGGGCGATCTGTCCGGACGAGTGCGCCCTGCACATCCCGGCCCACGGCGCGCTCGCCTGCGCCGACGGGGTCGTGCGCGACGACGGCGGCCCCCTCGCCTTCGTCCCCGACGCCTACATGGACGAGCCGGAGCGGACGAAGGCCGGCCTCCGCGCGGCCTACCGCTCCCTGCTTCGGCTCGACTTCGACCTGCTCCTGCTCGCCCACGGCGATCCCGTCGTCGGCGGCGGCAAGGAGGCGCTGCGGGCCTTCGTCGAGGAGGCGGGCTGACGGGCGCCCGGAGCGCCGCGGCGCCGGAGGCGCCCCGGCCGCCCCGCCGCCGCCCGCGACCGCCCCGGCGCGCCCCGGCGCGGTGAGCGCGAGCGCCGTCGTCGTCGGCGCCGGCGTCTTCGGCGCCTCGACCGCGCGCGAGCTCGCACGCCGCGGCTTCGCGGTCCGCCTCGTCGAGCAGTACGGGCCCGGGACGATCCGCTCCGGCTCGGGGGGCGACACGCGGCTCCTTCGCTTCTCCCACGGCGAGGCCGAGTGGTACACGCGCCTCGCCCGCCGCGCGCTCGCGCTCTGGCGCGAGCTCGAGGAGGAGTGGCGCACCCGCCTCTTCGAGCCGGTCGGCGTCGCCTGGTTCCAGACCCGGGAGGGCGACTTCACCGAGCGCAGCGAGGCGACGCTCCGGCGGCTGGGCATCCCCTGCGAGCGGCTCGGCCCGGAGGAGGCGCGGCGCCTCTACCCGTCGCTTCGCCTCGACGACGTCCGCTCGGTGCTGCTCGAGCCCGAGGCCGGGGTGCTCCACGCGCGGCGGGCGACGCGGCGGCTCGCGGCGGGCCTCGCCCTCGTCTGCGGGCGCGCGAGCCCCGAGCGGCCGCCGGAGGCGGACGTGGTCGTGTGGGCGTGCGGCGCGTGGCTGCCGCGGCTCTTCCCCGGGATCGTCGACCTCCGGATCTCGCGGCGCGACGAGCTCTTCGTCGGAGCCGGCGACGCGTGGGCGGGCACGCCCGGCTTCTGCGAGTACGACGGCCCCTACTACGGGCACGGGGCGCTCGGCGGGCTCGGCGTCAAGGTCGGCTGGGACGGGCCGGGCGCGGAGATCGACCCGGACGCGCTCGAGCGACCACCGGACCGGGAGAGCGAGCGCCGCGCGAGGAGCTACCTCGCCCGGCGCTTCCCGGCGCTCGCGGACGCGCCGCTCCTCGGCGTCCGCGTCTGCCAGTACGAGCTCACGCAGGACACGCACTTCCTCCTCAGCCGCCACCCCGAGCACGAGCGGTGGTGGCTCCTCGGCGGCGGCTCGGGCCACGGCTTCAAGCACGGGCCCGCGCTCGCCGAGTACGTCGCCGACTGCATCGAGGGCAGGCGCGAGCCGGAGCCGTTCCACGCCCTCGGCCCCCGGGGCGGTAGCGCCGGCCTCCGCACGGCCGGCTGAGTCAGCCGACGAGGTGCGTCCCGGCCGCGACCGGGACGGCCGGCCTGCCCGGGAGCTTGACGATCCCCGGCACCGGCGAGACGACCGTGGCGCTGTAGCCGGCCGGCGTCCGCCGCCAGGCGAAGCGGATCGGGCCCTTCGGCGTCGGCACCGTCCCGGCCGCCCAGGCCAGGGTCGCCGCCGGGTGGGGGTCGGCGACGAAGCTGCCCCAGCCCGGGCTCGTGGGGCTCAGTCCGAGCACGGCGTTCGTGAGCAGCGGGACGGCGCCGCTTGACCAGCCGTGGTCGAAGGAGGGCGCGAAGTCGTCGGGAGGCGGCCCGCCGTGCGGGCCGATCGACTCCCACATCGTCGTCGCCGGTCCGTGCGCGAGCATCCAGCCCCACTCGCGGCGGATCACCTCGAGCGCCGACGCGTCGAGACCGGCGGCGAACCGGGCGAGCACCTCGAAGTAGGTCATGAACGGGTAGACCCGCTCGCCGGTCTCGTCCCCCCAGCCGGGCGTGTCCCACAGGTTCGAGTCGACGAAGGTGTTCCCCCACGGCCGCTGGTCCTTCGACGAGAGGTACCGCAGCGCCGAGAGCGCCTGCGCGCGCGTCGCGAGCCCGGCCAGGATCGCGAACGCGTTCCCGTCCTCGGGATGGATCGCCGGGCCCGTGGTCGCGTCCTTGAACGCCCCGACGCTCGCGTCCCAGAACGCACCGTCGAACGTGGCGGCGCTCGGTCCCGCGCTGCGCCACGCGGCCGCCTCTTCGGGGTGACCGAGCCACGTTGCGAGCTGCGCCGCGAAGCGCAGGGCGCGCACGTAGCCGGCGTTGTAGTAGGCGACCGTGGTACCGCGGCGAGGGACGTAGGCGTAGTCGTACGGGCCGAGGCCGTCGACGAGCAGACCGCCCGGCCCGCGCTGCGCCGGGTACCAGCCGTCGACGAGCTCGACGAGGTTCGGCCAGACGGCCCGCGCGAGCGCGAGGTCGCCGGTGTAGAGCACGTAGTCGTAGACGTCCTCGATCCAGAAGGCGTTGTAGTCGAAGAAGACGCGGGTGCCGCCGCCCTCGGGGCTCGCCGGGATCGCGCCGTCGGGGTGCTGGTTCTGGGCGAACCAGAGGAGCTCGTCCCGCAGCGCCGGCCACGCCGGCGGCGACGTGAGCAGGAGCGTCAGCCCCTCGACCGCGAGGTCGCCGACGTAGGGGCAGCGGTCGCGCGCCACCCCGTCGACGATCACGGTCGGGAGGGCGATCGGGCACGGGCGTCCTTCGGCGTCGCTCGAGAGCGGCCCGGGGACGACGACGTCGGCGGCCGTCCGCGCCGCCGCCGCCCAGATCGCGTCGAGGAGCGGGTCGCTCGAGCTGAACGCGCCGCCGCCGCCGAGCGCGGACGGGGCGAGCGCGAGCGCGAGCGCAGCCCCGGCCGCGAGCAGGAGCCTCACGCGGGCCAGAAGCCCGGGACCTGCTCGACGTCGGCGCGGGGGTCGTCGATCCGCGTCGAGACGATCAGTAGCTCCGCGTCCTCGGGCTCGTCGTTCCAGACGCTCCGGACGACCTCCGGCGCGACGCGCACCGCGGTCCCTCGCCCGGCCTCGATCACCTCGTCGCCGAGCTTGAGCTGGAGCTTCCCGGAGAGGACGAAGTACACCTCCTCCTGGGCGTGGTGGAAGTGCCCGTAGGCGCCCTTTCCGCCCGTGTGCTGCGGCATGCGACGGTACGTGAGCGCGACCTGCTCGGTGCCGAGCGCGGGCGCGAGGAACTGCATCTCGCCGGGGTAGTCGCCGAGGACGTCGGGCACCTCGGAGAGGTGCTTGACGGCGTAGCCACGGCCCATGCGAGTATTCGACCACTGAGCGGGACCACGCGCAAGCGCCTCATCCTCGTCGCATGCATCCTGGGCTCGACGATCGTGTTCGTCGACTCGACGGTCGTCAACGTCGCGCTGCCGTCGATCCGGCGCGACCTCGGCGGCGGGCTCGCGTTGCAGCAGTGGACGGTCGACGCGTACCTGCTCACGCTCGGCTCCCTCCTGCTCGTCGGCGGCTCGCTCGGCGACCTCTTCGGCGGCAAGCGCATCTTCTCGATCGGCGTCGCCTCGTTCGGCGTGACGTCGCTCGCGTGCGCCGCCGCCCCCTCCGGGGCCGCGCTGATCGCGGCGCGCGCCATACAGGGGGTCGCGGGCGCGCTCCTGACGCCCGCCGCGCTCGCGACGATCACCGCCGTGTTCGCCGGCGAGGAGCGCGGGGCCGCGATCGGCACCTGGACGGCGTGGACCGGGATCGCCTTCCTCGTCGGCCCGCTCGCCGGCGGCTGGCTCGTCTCCGCCGTCTCGTGGCGCGCGATCTTCCTGATCAACGCGCCGATCGCGGCCGCGACCCTGGCGCTCGTCCGCGTCGCGCTGCCGGGGCGGGACCGCGCCCGCCGGCCCGCCCGCGTCGACCTCGTCGGCGGCCTCCTCTGCATGCTCGGGCTCGGCGGCCCCGTGTTCGCCCTGATCGAGTCGCCCGGCCGCGGCTTCGCGGACCCGCTCGTCGCCGCTCCGCTCGCCGCCGGCGCCGCCCTGCTCGCGGCGTTCGTCGCCTGGGAGCTGCGGACGCCGGCGCCGATGCTGCCGCTGCGGCTCTTCCGCCTGCGGAACTTCGCCTGGACGAACGTCGAGACGCTCGCGGTGTACGCCGCGCTCTCGACGCTCACGTTCTTCCTCGTCCTCTTCCTGCAGGAACTCGCCGGCTACACGCCGTTTCGGAGCGGTCTCGCGACGGTTCCCGTCACCGCGGTGATGTTCGTCCTCTCCCCGCGCGTCGGCCGGCTGTCGATGCGCCTGGGGCCCCGGGCGTTCATGGGCGCGGGCCCGCTCGTCTGCGCGGCGTCGCTCCTGTGGCTGCGCGCGCTCGCGCCCGGCTTCGACTACTGGACCGCGCTGCTGCCGCCCCTGCTCCTGTTCGCGCTCGGGCTCTCGCTGACCGTCGCCCCGCTGACCGCGACCGTGCTCGCCGACGCGGGCCCGACGGAGGCGGGGATCGCGTCGGGCGTGAACAACGCCGTCGCCCGCGTCGCCGGGCTGCTCGGGATCGCCGTCGTCGGCGCGGCGATCGCGGGCGCGGACGACCGCCTCGACCTCCCCGGGTTCCGGCTCGCGCTCGCGATCACCGCCGCGCTCGCCGCCGCCGGCGGGCTCGTCGGCCTCGCCGGGATCCGGAACCGCGCGCATGGCTAGCGCCGCCAGCCTGGTCTTCGACCGCGTCTCGAAGCGCTACCCGGGCCGGGACGGCCACGCGATCGACGAGCTCTCGCTCGCGATCCCGGCGGGCACGTTCTGCGTCCTCGTCGGCCCCTCCGGCGGCGGCAAGACGACCGCGCTCAAGATGGTCAACCGGCTCGTCCCCTTCGACGCCGGGGACATCCGGATCGACGGGCGCAGCGTCCGCGACCTGCCGGCGGTCGAGCTCCGCCGCGGGATCGGCTACGTGATCCAGCAGGTCGGGCTCTTCCCGCACATGACCGTCGGCGACAACGTCGCCACCGTCCCGCGCCTCCTCGGCTGGGACCGGCGCCGCATCGCCGCGCGTGTCGCGGAGCTGCTCGAGCTCGTCGGGCTCGAGCCCGGCGACGCGAGGCGCTATCCGGCCCAGCTCTCCGGCGGCCAGCGGCAGCGGGTCGGGCTCGCCCGCGCGCTCGCCGGCGACCCGCCGCTCCTCCTGATGGACGAGCCGTTCGGCGCGCTCGACCCGATCACGCGCGCCCGGCTCCAGCACGAGCTCCGCCGGCTGCACCGCGAGGTCGCGAAGACGGTGATCTTCGTCACCCACGACGTCGACGAGGCGATCCTGATGGGCGACCGGATCGCGATCCTCCGCGAGGGCGGGAAGCTCGCCCAGTACGACACGCCCGACGCGATCCTCGCGCGGCCCGCCGACGCGTTCGTCGAGCGGTTCGTCGGCGAGGACCGCGCGCTCCGCCGCCTCGGGCTCCGCCGCCTCCGCGACGTCCCGCTCGCGGAGGCCCGGGGGCCCGCCCCGGGGAGCTGCCCGGCGATCGCGGCGGCGGCGACGGTGCGGAACGCGGTCTCGGTGATGGTGGAGGCGGGAGCCGACCGCGTGCTCGCCCTCGACGACGACGGCGCTCCGCTCGGCCTCCTCACGCTCGCGCAGGCGACCGCGCTCCTCGCGCCGTGAGCGCGGCCGGCCCGGTCATCCCGAGCTTCGGCCGCGGCAGCGCGTGCGTCACCGGCGACCACGCGTTCTGCTGGGGCTGGGTGCGCGACCACTGGGGCGACACGCTCGAGCCGCACCTCGTCCAGCACGTCGAGCTGACGCTCGTCGCGGTCTCGGCCGGGTTCGCGATCGCGTTCTCGCTCGCCCTCCTCGCGCACCGGCTGCCGGCGATCGAGCACCCGATCGCGATCGCGGCCGCCCTCGTCTACACGGTCCCGAGCCTCGTCGCGTTCCAGATCCTCGTCGCCTTCTCCGGGCTCTCGAACGCGACCGTGGAGATCCCGCTCACCGGCTACTCGCTCGTGATCCTCTACCCGAACGTCGTCGCCGGGCTGCGGGCGGCGCCAGCCGAGGTGCTGGAGGCGGCGCGGGCGATGGGCCTGCGGCGCCGGCAGATCCTCTGGCGGGTCGAGCTCCCGCTCGCGGTGCCCGCGATCATCGGCGGCCTGCGGGTCGCGGTCGTCTCCACCGTGGCGATCGGGACGGTCGCCTCCCTCGTCGGCGACCGCGGCCTCGGCTACCCGATCCTCTACGCCCTGCGGCTGCCGACGCCGTTCCGCACCGAGATCTACGCGGCGGGCGCGCTCGTCGTCGTCCTCGCCCTCGGCTTCGACCTCGTCCTCGTCGGGGCGCGGCGGGCGCTCGTCCGGTGGGCGCGCTGAGAGTCGTCTTCGACTCCGCCGACGCGGGCACGTTCCTCGCCGGCTTCGGCTTCGTCGTCCACCACGCCGGCTTCCTCGCGCACAAGGCGGTCGAGCAGCTCGAGCTCTCCGGCGCCGCCCTCGGAGTCGGCGCCGCCGCCGCGCTGCCGCTCGGCGTCGCGCTCGGCCACCTGCACCGCGGCGCGAACGTCGCGATCGCCGCCTCGATCCTCGGCCGGGCGCTGCCGAGCATCCTCCTGATCGCGGTCTTCCTCACCGTCCTCGGGGTCGGCTTCCTCGACAACATGTGCGCCCTCGCCGTCCTCGCGACCGGGCCGATGCTGACGAACGCGCACGACGCGGTCGACGGCGTCGAGCGCGAGGTGGTCGAGGCGGCGCGCGGCATGGGCATGTCGCGCCTGCAGGTGCTCGCGCGGGTCGAGCTCCCGCTGGCGGCGCCGCTCCTCTTCACCGGGATCCGCGTCGCCGCGGTGACCGTGGTCGCCACCGCCCCGATCGCCGCGATCGCGGGCGGGGGCGGGCTCGGCGACGTGATCGTGAACCAGGCGAGCTACCGGCTCCAGGGCGTGCTCGGCGCCTGCTACTGCGTGATGGCGCTCTCGGCGGGCGTCTGGCTCGCCCTGCTCGGGCTGCAGCGAGCCCTGACGCCGAGACCCCTCCGGTCGCGTAGGGTGCTCGGTGCTGGCGACGAGAGAAGGGAGCTGACGTGATCCGGAAGCACACCCGCAGGGCGGCGAAGGCGGCGTTCGCCGTCTCGCTCGGCGTCGCGATCGTCCTCGGCCTCGGCGCGGGCGCAGCGCGCCCGTCGCCGAGGATGGGACCGGCGATCGTGATCGGCACCAAGAACTTCCCCGAGGAGTACATCCTCGGCGAGCTGTACGCGCAGGCGCTGAAGGCGAAGGGCTTCACCGTCACGAACAAGGGCAGCCTCGGCTCGACCGAGCTGATCCAGACCGCCCTCACGAGCGGGAAGATCAACTTCTACCCCGAGTACACCGGGGTGATCGTGCAGGACGTCTTCGGCCGGAAGTTCTCGGGGCCGACGGCGCGGGCGACGTACGAGAAGGCGCGGTCGCTCGAGGCGTCCAAGGGCTTCACGCTCCTCGCCCCGACGCCGTTCTCCGACACGGACGTCGTCGCGGTCACGAACGCGACGGCGAAGCGGTACGGGTTGAGGTCGATCGGGGACCTGAAGAAGGTCGGCGCCTACGCGTTCGCCGGCTTCCCCGAGTGCCAGACGCGGAACACGTGCCTCGTCGGGTACGAGTCGGTGTACGGGATCGGCCGGCCGACGTTCGTCCCGCTCGCGTCGATCTCGGCCTACACGCTCCTCGACCAGGGCAAGGTGCTCGCAGCGGACGTCTTCTCCACCGACCCGCCGCTCGCGAAGCCCTCGAAGTACACGGTCCTCGCCGACCCGAAGCACGTGACGGGGTTCCAGAACGTGGCGCCGGTCGTGAAGACGTCGGTCGTGCGGGCGGCCGGCCCCACCTTCACGAGGACCGTCGACACCGTCTCCGCCAAGCTGACGCTGGCGGCGATGATCGCGATGAACAAGGCGGTCGAGGTCGACAAGCAGTCGCCGGCGGCCGTCGCGCACGCCTTCCTGCAGGCGAACGGGCTCCTGTAGCGGCCGGTGGCGGCCCCGACGAAGGGCGGCGGGCGAGCGACGCGCCGGCCGCCCTCCGGACGGCCGGCGGCACGGCGCCCGCTACGGCAGCCTGCCCTCGACGAGCCGCCCCGCGCCGACCGCGCCGATCAGCAGGACGCCGGCGGCGGCGGCGAACCAGGAGGTGATCTCGCGCCGCTCGGTCTTCGCGCTGATGCTGGAGCCGAGCGTCTTGTAGATGCTCGTCATGCTGCTCGCGGTGCGGGCGGTGAAGGCGCGGCCGCCGGTGATGCGCGCGATCTCGCGCACGACGGCCGGGTCGGGCGGCACCGGGATCGAGTTCGTGTACAGCCCGAAGCCGAACGAGACGCGGCCGTTCGGCGTGCCGAGCGCCACGCCGTCGACGCGGATCCCCGCCGCCCGCGCGAGCTCGGCGGCCTGCACCGGGCCGAGCACGCCGCGGTTCTGGGCCCCGTCCGACTCGAGCACGATCTCGGCCGGCAGGTACTGGCCCGGCTGATGGTGGATGCCCTCCCGGGCGAGGGTCGAGACGGCGAGCCGCACCGCGACCGCGAGCCCGTCGCCGAGCGCCGTCCCGGCCTCGGGCACGAGGTAGCCGATCTGCTCGCGGATGAGCTGGCGGTCGGTCGTCGGCGCGGCGAGCACCTCGGGCTCGGAGCTGAACGCGACGAGGCCGACCTTGAACTGCGAGGGGAGCCGGTTGAGGAACGCCTGCATGGCGTTGACCGCGGCGTCGAGCCGCGTCGGCTCGACGTCGTTCGCCCGCATCGAGCCGGAGACGTCGACGAGGAAGATGACCATCCCGTTCTGCTGCGGCACGCTCAGCGACGCCTGCGGCCGGGCGAGGGCCGCCGACGCGCAGGCGAGCGCGAGCAGGAGGAGGGCGAGCGGGAGCCACCGCCGCACCGAGCGCCGCTCCTCGACGAGGCTGGCGAGGAGCTCGACGTTCGTGTACGCGACCGGGTAGCGCGAGCGGCGCCGGTCGAGGACGAGCACGAGCACGAGCACAACCGGGACGACGAGGAGCGCGAGCAGCCAGTAGGGGGCGATCAGCGACATCTCACTCCGTGCAGCGGACCCCGATCTGCACCAGCCCCCCGGCGCTCCGCGGCAGCCCCTCGCTGACCGTGATCCGCACCGTCACCCTGCCGCCTCGCTCGGCGCGGTCGACCCTGATCGCGCCCGCGAGCGCGGGGTCCGGCGCCGCGGCGGTCGCGAAGGCGACCGCGTCCCAGGAGTCGACGAGGGTCTCCCCGTGGGCGCAGCCGAGCGAGCCCCGGTGGACGGTCCCGGGGCGGACGGGCAGGTCGAGCGCGACGAGGTCGAGCGGGGGGCCGACGGGGGTCGAGCGGTACGCCGTCGTCTGCGCGCTCGACTGCGGCTCGGGGATGCAGCCGATCCGCGGCTCGACGAGCCCGGCGCGATGGCGCCCGGAGACGGCGCGGAAGAGCGCGACCGACGAGGAGCTGCGGCCGGGGGCGATCGGGGCGGCGAGCTGCGCGTCCCAGGTGGCGTGGATGTCGCGGGAGCTCGCGAGCGCGTCGAGCCCGCCGACGATGCCCCGCCGCCCCGGGCACTCGAGCAGGAACCACGTCTCGCCGTGCGGCGGGACCGCGACCCACGGCCCCGGCACGTCGATGCAGGTCGCGAGCCCGGCGCACTCCGCCGTGCCCGCCGCCGGCGCGCCGGCGGCGGCGGCGGTCGCGGCGACGAGCGCCGCGGCGAGGAGGGCGAGCGGGCCGCGGCTCACACCGCCCTCCGGAACCAGAGGCTGGAGAGGACCGCGCCGGCGACGACGAGGACGATCGCGCCCGCGGTCGTCCACACGGTGATCTCGCGCTTCGTCCGCTCGTGCGCGAGCCGCGAGCCCAGGTCCCTGTACACCTGGGAGAGCTCGCCCGGCGAGGCTGCCTGGTAGAAGCGCGCGTCCGTCGCCTGCGCGATCGCGCGCAGGTCGCCGGCCGCGACCGGGACGTGCGTCGTCTTCGTGTACGACCCGATCTTCTGGTTGACGACGCCGTCCGGCGTCCCGATCGAGACGCCGTAGACGGGCACCCCGAGCTTCCGCGCCTGCGCCGCCGCGGCGAGCGGCGAGAGCTTGCCGAAGTTCTGCAGGCCGTCGCTCAGGAGGATCACGGCCGCCGGCGGGCGCGACGTGCCCGGCTTGCTCGTCCCCACCGCCTTCGCGGCGACGAGCGCGGCGGTCGAGACCGCGTCGCCGATCGCGGTCGCCTCCGGCTCGGCCTTCGTCGGCAGCGCGCTCGTGACGAGCTGGTGCGCGTAGGTCGGCGGCACCTTCACGGTCGGGCGGTTCGAGAAGGTGACGAGCGCCGCGCGGTACTTCGAGGGCAGGTGCTTGACGAAGTCGGCGATCGCGGCGTCCGCGGCGAGCAGGCGGGTCGGCCGGACGTCCTTCGCGTCCATCGAGCCGGAGACGTCGAGCGCGAGCACGACGGTCGCCCCTTCCTTCGGCACCGTCCTCGTCGCCTGCGGCCGCGCGAAGCCGACGAGGAAGAGCGCCAGCGCGAGGAGGAAGAGCGCCGGCGGCAGGTAGCGGCGGCGACCCGGGTCGGCCGGGAGCATGTTCGGCAGGAGCGCCGGGTTCGACCAGGCGCGGGCGCTCTCGGCGCGCCGCCGCTCCAGCCGGAGCCAGCCGTACGCGGCGAGCGGCACGAGCAGGAGGCCGAGGAGGAGGACCGGGTGGCCGAAGCTGAGGAGCGAGGCGGTCACGACCCGCTCCGCTTGAGGAACGCGGCGAGCGGCCGCAGCCAGTCGCCCTCGGTCGAGAGGACGACGTGGCGGACGCCCGCGGAGGCGAGCAGGCGGACGAGCGCGGCCCGCTCCTCCCGCGCGGCGGCGGCGAAGCGCGCGCGCAGCCGGGGGTCGCCCGTGTCGACCCGGAGCTGCCGCCCGGTCTCGGGATCGACGAGCCGCAGGTAGCCGACGTCGGCGAGCTCCATCTCGCGCGGGTCGCGGATCTCGATCGCGACCGTCGGGTGGCGGCCGGCCACCCGCAGAAGCGGCGCGCGCCAGTCGCGCGGCCCGCGGAAGTCGGAGACGATCACGACGAGCGAGCGCTGGAGCGCGAGCCCGTCGAGCAGCGTCAGCGCCTGGCCGAGCGACCCGCTCCCGGCGGGCTCGTCGCGGAGGGCGGCGAGCGTCAGCAGCAGGCCGCGCCGCCCCTGCCGCGGGCGCCGCCAGCGCGGGTCGGCCGGCCCGAAGGTGACGAGGCCGAGGCGGTTGCCGCGCCGGGTGGCGGCGTGCCCGATCGCGAGCGCGACGCCCTCGGCGACGTCGGCCTTCCGCCGCTCGGCGGTGCCGAAGTCCATCGAGGCGGAGGCGTCGAAGACGAGCCAGGTGACGAGCACGCGCTCCGCGAGCTCGACCCGCACGTGCGGCGTGCCGGTGCGCGCCGTCACGTTCCACTCGATCCGGCGGACGTCGTCGCCGGGCTCGTAGGGGCGCACCTGGTGCAGCTCGCTGCCGATCCCGGCGAACGCCGAGCGGTACTCGCCGGCGAGCAGGCCGTCGACGCGGCGGGCGATCGAGATCTCGAGCGCCTGCAGACTCTCGACGGTGATCGGACCGGGGCCGGGCCGCGCGGCCGACCGCGTGCGGCCGGTTGCGGCGACGAGCCCCTTCACCGTCGGTGGCGCCTCACGCCGCGGCGGGCGCGGCGCGGCCGAAGTCGAGTTGCGGCGGGGCGACGGCGGCGAGCACCTCGTCGAGCACCTGGTCGGCGGTGACCTCTTCGGCGAGCGCCTGGTACGAGAGGACGATGCGGTGCCGAAACGCGTCGCGGACGAGCGCCTCGACGTCCGCGACGACCACGTAGTCGCGGCCGCGGACGAGCGCGAGCGCGCGCGCGCCCGCGATCACGCTGATCGGGCCGCGCGGGCTCGCCCCGTACGAGACGTACGGCGCGACGCGGTCGGCGCCGTGCTCGGCGGGACGGCGCGTCGCCGAGGCGATGTCGACGACCCACGAGATCAGGGCCGGGTCGACGAACACGTCGCGCACGTGCCGCTGCAGCTCGCGCAGGTCGTCGATCGGCAGGACGTTGTTCAGCACGGGCGGCGGCTCGAGCGAGCGGTTGACGACGGTGAGCTCCTCGTCGTGCGCCGGATAGTCGACGAGCACCTTCAGCATGAACCGGTCGACCTGGGCCTCCGGCAGCGGGTAGGTGCCCTCCGACTCGATCGGGTTCTGCGTCGCGAGGACGAGGAACGGGTCGGGCACCGGGAACGTCTCATGCCCGATCGTCACCTGCCGCTCCTGCATCACCTCGAGCAGCGCCGACTGCACCTTCGCGGGGGCGCGGTTGATCTCGTCGGCGAGCAGGAAGTTGCAGAAGACGGGGCCGAGGTCGACCTCGAAGTCGCCCTTGTCGGGGCGGAAGATCCGCGTGCCGACGAGGTCGCTCGGGACGAGGTCCGGGGTGAACTGCACGCGCTTGAACGTGCCGCCGAGCACGGACGCGGTCGTCTTGATCGTCAGCGTCTTCGCGAGCCCGGGCACGCCCTCGATCAGGAGGTGGCCGCCCGCGAGCAGGCAGACGAGGACGCGCTCGAGCATCGCCTCCTGGCCCGCGATCACCCGCCTGATCTCGAAGAGCGCCTCCTCGAGCTTCCCGATCAGGGCCTTGTCGACCCCCTGCCCGTCCTGCGTCGCCATGCCGCGCCTCCCGCCGTCTTCGTGATCTCCGCCCCGAACCCTAACCGTAGCGGTTTAAGGCCCCCTTAAGCCCCGCCCGGGCCGTCTCAGGGAGTCGTTCAGGGTCCCGGCGCTACCGTCGGTCGGCGTGGCGTCCGGGGCGTACGCGTACCGGCGGATCCTCGAGCGCGCACCCGGACGCGCGCTCGTCCTCGCGCGGCTCCGGTGAGCCTCGCGGCGACCGTGAAGCGGGCCGCGATCGGCCCTCCGCGCGCGACCCGTGAGCTGCCCGAGACGCTGCTCCCGAAGTGGCTCGCGCTGCCGATCTTCTCCTCCGACCCGATCTCGTCGGTCGCCTACGCGACGGAGGCCGCGCTCGCAACCCTCGTCGCGGCCTCGCTCGCGTCGCGGCACCTCGTCCTGCCGATCTCCGTCGCGGTCGCGGTGCTGCTCGCGATCGTCGTCGTCTCGTACGGGCAGGGCGTGCGCGCGTACGCCTCGAGCGGCGGCTCGTACGTCTTCGCCAGGGAGAACCTTGGCGTCCTCCCCGGGCTCCTCGCCGCGGCCGCGCTGCTCGTCGACTACGTGCTGACGGTCGCGGTCTCGGTCGCGGCGGGCGTCTTCGCGATCACCTCCGCGGTTCCCTCGCTCGGGCCGTACCTCCTGCCGCTCTCGCTCGCCTGCGTCGCCCTCCTCACGCTCGCGAACCTCCGCGGCGTCCGCGAGTCGGGCCTCCTCTTCGCCGTCCCGACGTACGGCTTCATCGCCGCGCTCTACGTCGCGCTCGGCGCCGGGGTGGCCGAGTGCGTGCGCGGCGCCTGCCCGCACGCGACCGTCCCCCACCCTCTGCCGGCCGGCGGCGCCAGCGGGGTCGGCCTGTTCGTGGTGCTGAAGGCGTTCGCGTCCGGGTCGGCTGCCCTCACGGGCGTCGAGTCGATCTCGAACGGCGTCACCGCGTTCCGCCATCCGCAGGCTCAGAACGCCGCCCGGACCCTGCTCGTGATGGCGGTGGTCGCGATCACGCTCTTCCTCGGCACCTCGTACCTCGCGGTGCGCATGGACGCGCGCCCGAGCGCGACGGCCTCCGTCCTCTCCGAGATCGCCCGGGCGGCGTTCCGCCCGGGCTACTACCCGCTGCAGGCGTTCACGTTCGCGATCCTCGTCCTCGCCGCCAACACCTCCTTCCAGGGCTTTCCGCGGCTCGCGGCGCTGCTCGCCCGCGACCGCTTCTTCCCGCGGCAGTTCGTGAACCTCGGCGACCGCCTCGTCTACTCGAACGGGATGCTGATCCTCGCCGGGCTCGCGTTCGGCCTGCTGCTCGCGTTCCGCGCGAGCGTGAGCTCCCTGATCCACCTGTACGTGATCGGCGTGTTCACCGCGTTCACGCTCGCCCAGACGGGGATGGTGCGCTACTGGCGGCGCGAGCGGCCGCCGCGCTGGCGGCTTCGCGCGACGCTGAACGGGGTCGGCGCGGCGACGACCGGGCTCGTCGACGGGATCGTGATCTGGACGAAGTTCACCGCCGGCGCCTGGATGGTGACGATCGCGATCCCGGTGCTGATCGCGTGCTTCTACGCGATCAACCGTCACTACCGTGCGATCGCGCGCCGCCTCCGCGCGGAGGCGAAGGCGGTGCTCGCGCAGCCGCGCCCGCGCAACACGGTGATCCTCTACGTCGAGCGGCTCGATACCGCGACGCGCGAGGCGCTCTGGTACGCGCGCGCGATCTCGAGCGGCGACCTGCGGGCGATCCACGTGCCGTTCCCGGGGAGCGACTCGGGCATCCGCGCGCGCTTCGCCCGCTGGTCGCGCGGCCTTCCGCACCTCGAGGTGCTCTCGCCCGAAGACGACCCGCTCGACGCGGTGCTCGAGTACGTCTGGGGCTGTCCGCGCGGCGCCGGCGATTTCGTCACGGTCGTCGTCCCCGAGCTCTTCCGGAAGCGCTCGCTCGCCGCGGCGGTGGTGCGCCGCTCGACGTTCTCGCTCAAGCTGCGGTTGCTGCGCGAGCCGGGCGTCGTCGTCACGGACGTGCCCCGGGTCGCGGGCCCGGAGGAGGGGTGGGCCGAACCGGCGCGGCTCGCCTTCGTCGTCCCGGTCGCGGACGTGCACGCCGCCTCGCTGCGGGCACTGCTCTACGCACGCTCGCTCGGCACCGGCGATGCCCGCGCCGTGCACGTCGCGTTCGAGCCGGACGACGCGCGGCGTGTCGAGCGCGCCTGGCGGCGCTTCGGCCTCGAGGTGCCGCTCGACGTCGTCGAGGCTCCCTACCGCGACCTCGGCGGGCCGCTCCGGGCCTACCTCGCCCGGGCGACGTCCGAGCCCGGCTCGGTCGCGGTCGTGGTGATGCCGGAGCTCGTCGTGCGCGGCCCCGACCGCCTGCTCCACAACCAGCGCGCGCTCTTCATCAAGCGCCTCCTCCTCTTCGAGCCGAACGTGATTCTCGCGAGCGTCCCCTACCAGCTCGGCTAGCGTGCGCGGCGGGCGGCCGGGCGCGAGCGGGACGACGGCCTCCGGGTACCCGGCCCCGACCGGGAGCGACGGGCCCGAGCTCGCCTATCCTGTGCTCGCGACCGCTCGCATCCCTTACCGCCTCCTCCTCAGCCTGCTCTCGGTCGCCGCCGTCACCGGAGCGGTGTTCGCGCTCCGGCCGGTCGCGCCCGTGCTCTCCCTCGGCGTCCTCTACGTCTTCGCCGTGCTGCCGGTGGCCGTGCTCTGGGGGCTCGGCTACGCGCTGCCGGTCTCGGTCCTCTCGATGCTGACGTTCAACTTCCTCTTCCTGCCGCCCGTGCACACGCTCGCGCTGCGCGACTCGGCCAACTGGGTCGCGCTCGCCGTCTACCTCGTGACCGCGGTCGTCGTGAGCTGGCTCGCAGCGCGGCGGGTCGAGGCGGCTGCGCTCCGGCGAAGCGACGCGGTGAAGACCGCCGTGCTCCGCGCGGTCAGCCACGACCTCCGCTCGCCACTGACCGCGGTCGCCGCCGCGAGCGAGGTGCTCGAGAGCGCGGCCGACCGGCTGACGGCGGAGGAGCGCGCCGAGCTCGTCGCGAGCGTGCGCGCCGAGACCCGGCGGCTCGTCCGCCTGGTCGGCAACCTGCTCGACCTCTCCCGGCTCGAGGCCGGCGCGGCCGCGCCCCGCCGCGAGCTCTGGACGGTCGACGGCCTCGTCGCCCGCTCGCTCGAGGCGATCGGCGCGGCGGCCGACCGGGTCCGCGTGTCGCTCCCCGAGGACGACGCGCCGCTCCTCGCGGTCGACGCGGCGCAGATCGAGCGCGTGCTCGTCAACCTGCTCGAGAACGCGCTCGAGGTGTCGCCGGCGGGCGAGCCGGTCGAGCTCGCCACCGCGTGCGAGGACGGGATGGTCGTACTGCGCGTGCTCGACCGCGGGCCGGGCATCGAGCCCGCGGCGGCCGCGCGAATCTTCGAGCCGTTCGAGCGCGGCGACGCAGCGGCGCGCGACGGCGCCGGCCTCGGGCTCGCGATCGCGAAGGGGTTCGCGCACGCGAACGGCGGCCGGCTCTGGGCGGAGCCGCGCGAAGGCCGCGGCGCGGCCTTCGCGCTCGCGCTGCCGGCGAGGACGGAGGCGTGAGCGGCACCCGGATCCTCGTCGTCGACGACGAGCCGCAGATCCTGCGCGCGCTGCAGATGAAGCTGCGGAGCGAAGGCTACGAGGTCCACGTCGCCGCGACGGCAGCGGAGGCGCTCGCGTCCGCGGCGGCGCACGTCCCGGAGGCGGTGATCCTCGACGTCCTGCTCCCCGACGGGCACGGCACGGACGTCTGCCGCGAGCTCCGAACGTGGACCGGCGCGCCCGTGCTGATGCTCTCGGCGGTCGGCGACGAGAGCGAGAAGATCGCCGCGCTCGACGCCGGAGCGGACGACTACGTCACGAAGCCGTTCAGCGTCGACGAGCTGCTCGCCCGGTTGCGCGCGGCGCTCCGGCGGACGGCGCCCGCCGGCGAGTCGGCGATCGAGGTCGGCGAGCTGCGCATCGACCTCGCGCGACGCCTCGTCACCTTCGGCGGCAGGCCGGTGTCGCTCACTCCCACCGAGTACGACCTGCTGCGGCTCCTCGCCCGCAACGTGGGGAAGCTGCTCACGCACCCGACGATCCTGCGTGAGGTGTGGGGCCCCGCCTACCGCGAGGAGTCGAACTACCTCCACGTCTACGTCTCGCACCTGCGCCGCAAGCTCGAGCCCGACCCGGCGCGGCCGCGCTACCTGCTGACCCAGCCGGGCGTCGGCTACCGCCTCGTCGACCCGTCGCGGACCTGACGGGAGCCGCCGTCGGCTCTCAGCCGAGGGCGACCATGCGGTCGATCGCGCCGCGGGCCCGCGCTGCCACGGCCGGGTCGACCGTCACCTCGTGGACGCCGTCGCGGAGCGCGTCGCGCACCTTCTCGAGCGTGATCATCTTCATGAAGCGGCAGACGGCGCCGTCGCGCAGCGGCCGGAAGCGCTTGCCCGGAGCCTCGCGCCGCAGCCGGTGGACGATCCCCTCCTCGGTCGCGACGAGGAATCGCTCCTTCGGCGAGCTGCGGGCGTGCGCGACCATCCCTTCGGTCGAGAGCACCTTCGCGCCCGCGCCTGCGAACGCCATCGCCTGGCTCGCGCAGCCGCACTCCGGGTGGACGAGCAGGTCGGCGTCGGGGTCCTCGCGCTGCCAGCGCTCGACGTCGGCCGGCCGGATGCCGGCGTGCACGTGGCACTCGCCGAGCCACAGGCGCATCCGCCTCCCGGTCACGCGCTCGAGCCAGAGGCCGAGGAAGAGGTCCGGCAGGAAGAGGATCTCCTTGTCGGCCGGGATCGCCTCGATCACCGCCCTCGCGTTGCCGGACGTGCAGCAGTAGTCGCTCTCCGCCTTCACCTCCGCGGTCGTGTTGACGTAGGAGACGACGACCGCACCGGGGTGCTGCGCCTTCCAGGCGCGCAGCTCGGCCGCCGTGATCGAGGAGGCGAGCGAGCAGCCGGCGTCCGGGTCGGGGATCAGGACCGTCTTCTCCGGCGAGAGGATCTTCGCGGTCTCGGCCATGAAGTGCACGCCGCAGAAGACGATCGTCGCCGCGTCCGTCGCCGCCACCTGGCGCGAGAGGCCGAGCGAGTCGCCGACGTAGTCGGCGACGTCCTGCACCTCCGGCACCTGGTAGTTGTGCGCGAGGATGACCGCGTCGCGGGCGCGGGCGAGCTCGCGCACCTCCTCGCGCAGCCGCGTCGTCTCGGCGGCGGGCGCGCTCACCGGCGGCTCACCTCGAGGGAGACGGCGAGCGCCCGCGCCGAGTGGGTGAGCGCGCCGACGGAGATGAAGTCCACGCCGGTCTCCGCGTAGGCGCGGACGGTCGCGAGGGTGATCCCGCCGGAGGCCTCGAGCTGCGCCCGCCCGGCCGCGAGCCGGACCGCGCCCCGCACCTCCTCGACGGTCATGTTGTCGAGGAGGATCCGGTCGGCGCCCGCGGCGAGCGCCTCCTCCACCTCCGCGAGCGTCTCCGCCTCGACCTCGACCGGCCGCCCGTCGCGGAGCGCGGCGACCGCGGGCGCGATCCCGCCCGCGAGCCGGAGGTGGTTCTCCTTCACGAGCACGGCGTCGTGGAGCCCGAACCGGTGGTTGACGCCGCCGCCGCAGCGGACGGCGTAGCGCTCGAGCGCACGCAGCCCGGGCGTCGTCTTGCGCGTGTCGAGGATCCGCGCGGCCGTGCCCTCGACCGCGGCGACGTAGCGGGCGGTGAGCGTCGCGATCCCGCAGAGCCGGCCGAAGAGGTTCAGCGCGGTGCGCTCGCCGGTGAGGACCGCCCGGGCCGCGCCCTCGATCGCCGCCACCGGCCGCGGCGCGGCGACGACGTGCGCGCCCTCCGCGACGAGCGGGTCGACGCGCACCGCCGGGTCGAGGGCCGCGAGCACCGCGCGCACCGCCGGGAGGCCGCAGACGACGCCGGGCTCCTCCAGGAGGAGCTCGGCGCGGCAGCGGGCGTCGGCCGGGACGAGCCGGTTCGTCGTCACGTCGCCGTCGCCGACGTCCTCGGCGAGCGCCGCCGAGACGACCGGGTCGAGGACGGCGGCGGTCAGCTCCATCGCTCGAGCCTCGGCTCCTCGCCGCGGCGGACGACGACGTGGGCGGCGAAGGCCTCGTCCTCGGTCGGGAAGTCGGCCCGGAAGTGGCAGCCGCGGCTCTCGCGGCGCGCGAGCGCGCTCTCGGCCACGAGCCGCGGCAGCAGCGCCTCGGCGCGGCGCAGCCGCTCGAGCCCCTCGGCGCTGCGGATCACGCCGGCGTCCTCCCAGAGCTGCCGCCGGGTCGCGGGCGTGACCGGCCGCTCGCGCGGGACGCGCGCCGGCTCCGCCGCCGCCTCGGTCGCGACCGGCGCCGCCGAGGCCTCGGCGAGCGCGGCCTCCGCCGCGCGGCGGCCGAAGACGAGGCACTCGAGCAGCGAGTTCGAGGCGAGCCGGTTCGCCCCGTGGACGCCGGTCGCGGCGCACTCGCCGGCGGCGAAGAGGCCCGGCAGGGTCGACCGGCCGTCGAGGTCGGTGAGGATGCCGCCGATCGTGTAGTGCGCGGCGGGCGCGACCGGGATCGGCTCCGCCGCGGGGTCGTACCCGGCCCGCTCGAGGGTGGCGATCAGGCGCGGGAAGCGGCTGCGGTCGACCGGCCGCAGGTCGAGCCGCGCGCCGCCGTGCGCGACGATCGCGCGGGTCACCTCGTCGCGCGGCGCGAGCTCGTCGGTGAAGCGGTCGCCGTCGTCACCGAGGAGCAGCGCGCCCTCACCACGGAGCGCCTCGGAGAGGAGGAAGCCGTCGTCGGCGAGCGCCGTCGGGTGGAACTGCACGAGCTCGAGGTCGGCGAGCGCGGCGCCCGCGCGGAAGGCGAGCACGAGCCCGTCGCCGACCGCGCCGGCGGGGTTCGTCGTGCGCGACCAGAGCGCGGCGTAGCCGCCGGTCGCGAGCAGCGTCGCCGGCGCGGCGACCGTGCGCCGGTCGGTGACGACGCCGGCGCAGCGGCCGCCGGCCACGAGCAGGGCGAGCACCCGCTCCCCCTCGGCGAGCTCGATGCGCGGGTGCGCGCGCACGCGCGCGCCGAGGGCGGCCGCGACCGCCCTGCCGGTCTCCGCCCCGCGCACGCGGGCGATCCGCCGCCGCGAGTGCCCGCCCTCGCGCCCGAGGCCGGCGTCGAAGCGGACGCCGAGGCGGGCGAGCTCCTCGATCCGCGCCGGCGCCTCCTCGGTCAGGAGGCGCACCGCGCTCGCGCGGCAGAGCCCCCGTCCGGCGCGCAGCGTGTCCTCGGCGTGCAGCGCCGGGTCGTCGTCGGCGCCGAGCGCGGCCGCGACGCCGCCCTGGGCTTGCCAGGAGTTCGAGGCGGCGACCGGCCCCTTCGCGAGCAGGAGCACCCGCCCGTCCGCGGCCGCGCGGAGCGCCGCCGCGAGCCCGGCCACCCCGCCGCCGACCACGATCACGTCCGGTTTTCTACTCATAGTCGATAACCTGTCCGGTGAGTGTACACCCATGCCGTCGTCGCCACCGTCTTCCAGGTCCGCGCCGGGCGGCTCTGCGTCCTCCTCTGGCAGCGGGCGCTCGACCCCTTCGCCGGGCGGTGGTCGCTGCCGGGCGGGGAGCTCGCCCCGGACGAGACGCTCGAGGGCTCGATCCGCCGCCACCTGGCGGCGAAGGTCGACGTGCGGGAGCTCTCGCACCTCGAGCAGCTCGAGACGCTCTCCGAGCCGGGGCGCAACCCGCTCCGCCGCGAGGTGGCGACCGCCTTCCTCGGCCTCGTCCCCCGCGACGTCGACCCGGCCGTCCCCGCCGACACGCGCTGGCACGCGGTGGACGAGCTCCCGCCGCTCGCCTTCGACCACGAGCGCGCCGTCCTCGCCGGCCGCGAGCGGCTGCGCGGCAAGCTCTCGTACACGAACATCGGCTTCGCGCTCGCCCCGGAGACGTTCACGATCTCGGAGCTGCGCGCGCTGTACCGCGCCGCGCTCGGCCACGAGCTGTCGGCGACGAACCTCCAGCGCGTCCTCCTCCGCCGCGGGGTGATCGAGCCGACCGGCGAGCGCCGCGAGCCCGGGCCGGCGGGCGGCCGTCCCGCCGCCCTCTACCGCTTCGGGCGGCGCAGCCTCGAGATCACCGACCCGTTCGCCGCGTTGCGGCCCCGACGAGCCGCCAGGCGCCCGGGAGCGCCGCCGCGGCCAGGTACAGCTTGAAGGTGTCGCCCGGGACGAACGGGTAGAGCCCGTCCTCGAGCGTCTTCTCCAGGTTCGTGTGCAGGACGACGGCGAGCCAGGGCAGCCCGAACAGGTAGATGACGACGTTGCCGGTGAGCATCGCGCCGACCGCGGAGGAGAAGCGGCGGTCCCACCGCCGCTCGGCGAGGCGGCCGGTGAGCGCCGAGACGAACGGGTAGCTGACGAGGTACCCGCCGGAGGCGCCGGTGATCACGCCGACGCCCTCCCCTCCGCTCGCGTACACCGGCAGCACGAGCCCGGCCAGCAGGTAGAGGAGGCCGCTCGCGCCGCCGCGCACCGTCCCGAGCGAGGCGCCGACGAGCAGCACCGCGAACGTCTGCCCTGTGATCGGCACCGGCGTGAACGGGAGCTTGAACGCGAACTGCGCCGAGAGCGCCATCAGCCCCGCGCCGCCGGCGACGAGGGCCGCGTCGGCGAGGAGCCCCGCGCGCGGCAGGACGGCGAGACGGAGCGTGGGCGCCGAGGTCTGGGTGGTCATCTCGACCCGGAAACCTACTGGAAAGCCCGCCGTGACGACGGGGAGAGCCCGTCGTGACGAAGTGGTGACGCTATCCTTCGTTGCGAGCGCAATGAGGGACATCCTCGGAACTCTCGAGCGCTGGGCAGGCGAGGGGATCGCCGTCGCGATCGGCTCCGTGATCGAGCGGATCGGCTCCGCGCCGCGCGACCCCGGCGCCGCGCTCGCGGTGTCGGCGACGGGCGAGGTCGCCGGCTCCGTGACCGGGGGCTGCGTCGAGCCCGCCGTGATCCGCGAGGCGACCGAGGTGCTGAACGGCGGGCGCGGGCGGATCTGCCGCTACGGGCTGACCGACGACGAGGGCTTCGACGTCGGGCTCACCTGCGGCGGCTCGATCGCCGTCGCCGTCTACCCGCTCGACCCGTCGCTCGTCCGGCCGCTCGGCGAGGCGGTCGCGGCCGACCGGCCGGTCGCGGTCTCGGTACGGCTCGCGGAGGAACGGTTCGGCGAGATGCGGCTCGTGTCCGCCGCCGACGCGAGCGCGGGCGGCGACGTGGACGGCGTCGAGGCCGCGGCGCGGTCGCTGCTCGAGCTCGGCGAGAGCGGGATCGTCGAGACCGCCGACGGGGAGCTCGTCTTCGTCGAGTCGTTCGCGCCGCGACCCGACCTCTACCTCTTCGGCGCGAGCGACCACGTCGCCGCGCTCGTCACGGTGGGGAAGCTCCTCGGCTACCGCGTCACCGTCTGCGACCCGCGGGCGACGTTCCTGACGCGCGAGCGCTTCCCGGACGCCGACGAGCTCGCGATCGAGTGGCCCGACCGCTTCCTCGAGCGCGCGCCGATCGACGCGCGCACCGCGATCTGCATGATGACGCACGACCTCAAGTTCGACGTGCCCGCGCTGAAGCGCGCGCTCGCGTCGAGCGCGGGCTACATCGGCGCGATCGGGAGCGAGAAGACGCGCACCGAGCGCGAGGCGCGCCTGCGCGCCGAGGGCGTCGGCGAGGCCGACCTCGCGCGCCTGCACGCGCCGATCGGGATCCAGATCGGCGCGCGGACGCCCGAGGAGGTCGCGGTCACGATCGGAGCGCAGCTCATCGAGTCCAACGTGATCGCCCGGGCGAAGCGCGTCACGTCGGTCGCGCACGCCACGGTCCTCTCGTAGCCCGCGCGCTCCTCCTCGCGACCGCCGGGGCGCTGCTCCTCGCCGCCGGCGCCGGCGCGCACGAGCGCGACGACCCGCTGACGTGGACGGTCGACCCACGCACCGGCGCGCCCTACGAGTGGGCGTTCCACCGGGTCGGGGTCGACCGGGCGCTCAACCTCACGCACGGGAGCCCGAGCATCCTCGTCGGCGTGGTCGACAGCGGCGTCGCAAACGTCCCCGACCTCCGCGGGAAGGTGGCCGCGACGTTCTGGGACCCGCGCGTCGACACCTCGGCGGCCGACACCGTCGGCCACGGCACGTTCGTGTCGTCGATCATCGCCGCCCGCAACGACGACGGCCGCGGGCTCGCCGGGTTCTGCGGCGCCTGCCGCCTCGCGGTCTACAAGGCCGACCCGCTCGACGACGCGGAGATCGCCGCCGGGATCGAGCGCCTGACGGCGGCGCACGTGCGGATCATCAACCTGAGCGTCGTCCTCCCGACCGCGTCGCAGCAGGTGGTCGACGCCCTCGATGCGGCGATGAGCGCGGGCGTGCTCGTCGTCGTCGCCTCCGGGAACGAGGGCGCCGGGACGATCGACTTCCCCGCCTCCTCGGTGCAGCCGCCGGACGGGGTGCCGGCGGGCGGGATCGTCGTCGGCGCGTCCGACGCCGCCGGCCGGCGCGCGCCGTTCTCGAACTGGGGCAGCCAGCTCTCGCTGCTCGCCCCCGGCAGCTTCGACCGCCGCTGCGGCGTCGGCGTGATCGGCGCGCTGCCGGAGGCGGCGAGCGACTTCGACCGCCGGGGCCGCTGCGACACCGTCTTCGACTACGGCGGGGCGCGCTACGCCTACGCGACCGGCACGAGCTTCGCCGCCCCCGAGGTGGCCGGGATCGCCGCCCTCGTCTGGGCGGCGGCGCCGTCGCTCACGAACGTGCAGGTGGCGACGATCCTCGAGCAGACGGCGACCCGGCCGGTCGGCGTCGGCTGGACGCCGACCGCGGGCTGGGGCGTCGTCGACGCACGCGCGGCGCTCGAGGCGGCGACCGGCCGGTCGAGCGCCGACTCGCTCACGCTCTCGCGGCTCCACGTCGGCGGGCCGCGGCGCCCGGGCGCGACCGTGACGGCCACCGTCCGGGCGCGCTGGGGCGACGGCACGCCCGTGCTCGCGGGCGCGGCGCCGGCCTGCACGCTCTCGGTGCGCGGGCACCCGGTGGCGACGCGCGCGTCGCTCGCCGGCGGGCGCGTCACCTGCCGCTTCAGGCTGCCGCCCGGGAGCGGCGGCGCGCGCGCGACCGGCTCGATCTCGGTCGCCGCGCCGTCGGTGCCGCCCGCGAGCGCGATCTACGCCTTCGTGATCAGAAGCTGACGGTCTCGGCGGTCAGCTCGTCCAGCGAGCCGAGCACCCGGTCGGCCTCGGCGAGGGCCTGGCCGGGCGGGAAGCGCCGGTTCGGGATCGCGACGCAGCGCATCCCGGCGGCCTTCGCGGCCCGGATGCCGTTGTGGGAGTCCTCGACCGCGGTGCACCGCGACGGCGCGACACCGAGCCGCCGCGCGGCCTCGAGGTAGACGTCGGGCGAGGGCTTCCCGGCGGCGACCTCCTCCGACGACACGGTCGCGCGGAAGAGCGGCGCGATCCCGCCCTCGGCGAGGACGAGGTCGATCACCGGCCGGTTCGACGAGGAGGCGAGCCCGAGCACGAAGCGCCGCGCGAGCCGCCGCACCGCCTCGAGCGCCCCGGGGAGCCACGGGGGACCCTGCGCGTAGCGCGCGAGCATCCGCTCGACCACGAGCCGGTTGATCTCCTCCGGCGGCTCGCGCAGGCCGATCCGCTCGTGCATGTACCGGGACCACTCGGGCGAGCTCATCCCCATCATGTCCCGCTGGGCACCGGGATGCCAGCGCCCTCCCCGCTCGCGCGCCAGGCTCTCCCGCACCTCGTCCCAGAGGTGCTCGGAGTCGATGAGGACGCCGTCGAGGTCGAAGACGACCGCTTCGGGCACGGCGGTCACAGGGCGGTGTAGGCGCGGTCGAGGTAGACGAGGGCCCCCCGGCCGGGACCGCGCTCGACCGCCTCGACCGCCCCGACGAAGACGGTGTGGTCGCCGGCGGGGACCTCCTGCACGGTGCGCACCCGCAGCCAGCCGACGGCGCCGGCGAGCAGGCGCGGGTCGTCCTCGCGGACGGGGATCCGGTCCCACTGGGCGATCGGCGGCACGCTGCGGGCGAAGTGTTGGGCGAGGTGCTCCTGGTCGCCGGCGAGCAGGGACACGGCCCACGCGCCCGCCTCGCGCAGCACCTCGTAGAGGGAGGCGGTGACCGCGAGCGAGATGCCGACGAGGGGCGGGTCGAGCGAGAGCGAGACGAGCGAGTTGACCGTCAGCCCGGCCCGGCGGCCGCCCGCCTCCGCGACGACGACGGACACCCCGGTCGGCCAGCGCCGGAAGAGCGAGCGCTGCTCGGCGCCGCGGTCGTCCATCGGGCCGAGTTCTATCCGGGCACGGCGGGGCCGGCGCCGGGTTCCCGGTCCGGCACCGTCCAGCTCGAGTCAGTGCGCGGTGCAGAGCGGGTCGTGGAGGGCGGCGATCCCGGCCCGGTCCGCCGTCCTCGTCGCCGGGTCGGGCGGGGCGAACTCCACCATCACGTCCGGGGTCACGCCGGGCCCGATCACCGACAGGCGGTACTTCGTGCCGTCGCCCGTGTGGTTGCCCGCCCCGTGCGGGTAGAGCCCGTAGCACCAGGTGCCGCCGGGCCCGTGCGTGAGCCAGCTGTTGACGCGCGCCCAGCCGGGGGTGCCGTAGTCGGCGTCGTAGGCGTCGAGGTAGAGGTTGCGGCCGAAGCTGTCGAGCGGGGCGCCGGTGGCGGTCGACTTGAACCCGTAGACGCCCTTGCCGGCGTAGGTCAGGGCGCCGAAGAGGTGCTGGTAGCGGCCGGCGTACGACCAGTCGGTGTGGACGGTGAGCTGCGGCAGCGACCCGGTCCAGTGGGCGAGGTGCACCTCGTCGTCGCCCTGCGTCCCGGTCGGCGCGGCCCCGTAGTCGGGGAGCTGCCGCGGCCACGCCTGCACCGCCCAGAAGCTGCCGTCGGGGGCGGTGCAGCCGGTCACGAACCAGGCGAGCCGCGGCCCCGTGTACCGCGGGCACGTGAACGTCCGGAAGTAGCCGTCGGCCTCCGCGTGCAGCCTGCGAATCGTCGCGTACGCCTGCTGGATCCGCGCGCTCAGCGAGAGGACGGTCGGCGTGTAGTGCTTGCCGTGGGCGGCGGCGATCCCCTGCTCCTGCCGGAGCTGCGCCTGGAGGGCGCGCAGCGCCCGTGTCGCCGCGGCGATCTCTGCCTGGAACAGCGTCTGCCCGCCGGAGTAGTCGAGCTTGAACGCGACCTGCTTGCCGCCGGGCCTCGGCGCGACTGCGTTCACGGCCCCGTAGGCGAGGACGTGGACGACCTTCCCCCCCGCCGTGTAGGTCAGCATCGCCTCGCCCTTCGCGTCGACGCCGAGCTCGATGCCGGTGACCGCGCTCGTCGAGATCACCTGCGAGGCGCCGGCCGCGTGCACGGCGACGGCCGCGGCGAGCGCGACCGCTGCGAAGATCGAGCGCCGCACTGACGAAAACCCCCTTTCGAGGCCGGTACCAGGGAACGTTCCCCTCATCGGCGCCACGCCTCCTCCCGTCAAGACCCCCGTTCGGGCGAGGTGCGGGGATCCTCGGGCACCGACCGGACGACGACGAGGAGCAGCATCCCGAGCAGCAGCCCCCCGACCGCGTCGGAGACGGCGTGGGCCGCCGAGACGACGAGCGAGACCGGCACGAGCGCCGTCCACGCGGCCGCCGGGCGACGCAGCCGCGGCCACACGGTCGCGACCAGGGCGGCGACGAGCACCGCCCGCGCGGCGTGCCCGCTCGGGTAGGCGTGGTCGAAGGCCTCGACGCGCACCCGCTCGACCCCGTTCGTCCAGTGCAGGGGCGGGCGGGCGAGGCCGTGCTTGCCGGCGAGCTCGACGGCGTTCGCGACCACCCAGGCGCCCGCCCAGGCGAGCGCCGCGCGGCGCCGGCCGCGCCGGAGGAGCGCGGCGCCCGCGAGCGCGACGAGGCAGGCCGAGAGCAGGACCGAGGCCGGGTACTGGTAGGCGTCGAGGAGCTTCATCCACCAGCTCGCCCCGAGCGGGAAGGGACGCCAGAGGCCGACGAGGGCGACGGCGTCGTCCCGGCCGGGGTGGCGCGGGTCGAGCCCCGGCATCACGTGGTCGATCGCCCAGTCGTCGAGGCCGGTCGTCGTGCCGGCGCGCACGAGGGCCGTCCAGGCGGCCGCGGCGAGGGCCGTCGCTGCGAGCGCCCCCCTCATCGTCCGCGAAACCCTACGCAGTCCGGCGGCGGGGCTACGGTCGAGGCGATGGACGAGCTCGTCGAGGTCCGCCGCTCCGCCCGGGCGCGGCGGTGGACGCTCGCGGTCCCCTTCGGGGCGCCCGCGCGCCTCACGGTGCCCGCCGGCTTCTCCGACGCGCAGGTCGACGAGGTGCTGCGCGCGCAGCGGGCCTGGATCGCCCGCGAGCGGGCGCGGCAGGTGCCGCGGCTGCGCCTGCGTCCGCGCGCGGTCTCGGAGCACGACGCGCGGCGCGCCGCCCGCGAGCTCGCGACGATGGTCGCCGAGGAGGAGGCGCCGGCGCTCGGCGTCGCCTACGGGCGGATCGAGATCCGCGACCAGCGGACCCGCTGGGGATCGTGCTCGCCCCGGGGGACGCTGTCTTTGAACTGGCGGCTCGCGCTCGCCCCGTTCGAGGTGCTCGACTACGTCGTCGTCCACGAGCTCTGCCACCTCCGGGAGCCCAACCACTCCCCGCGCTTCTGGCGGCTCCTCGCCGCGCGGCGGCCGGACTTCCGCCGGGCGGAGCGCTGGCTCCGCGAGCACGGCGCGGAGCTGCTTGCGTTCAGGCCGGCCGGCTGACCGCTCGCGCTCCCGGGGCGCCCCGCGGAGCCGGAGGCCGCCCGAGGAGGCGGCCCGGCCCGGCGCAGCCTCAGGGTCGAGGTCGGCGCTCCGCCGCGACGGGGAGCTCGGCCCGCACCGTCCGGCCGCCGCTCTCCTTCCTCGCCGTGACCGACAGCCGCCCGTCGAAGCGCCGGAGGCGCTCGCGCATCCCCTCGAGCCCGGGGCTCAGGCCGGCGGCGGCCCCGTCCGCCTCGATCGTCACCGCCGCCCTCGCCCGGCTCCGCTCGAGCACGACCGCGACGCTCCGCGCGCCGGCCGCGACCGCCTCGGCGACCGTCTCCTGCACGAGCCGGTAGAGCGCGAGCTCGACCTCCGAGGGCACACGCCCGCTCCAGGCGCCGGCCGCCAGCGCAACGCGCGTCCCGGTGCGCTCGGAGATGCTCTCCGCGAGCCGCTCGAGCGCCGGGACGAGCCCGAAGTCGTCGAGCACCCGGGGCCGCAGGTCGACGGCGAGGGCGCGCATCGTTCCGATCGCCTCCTCGATCAACCGGCGCGAGGCCTCCGGTCCGGGCGCCGGGCCTCCCTCCGCCCGCTCCGCCTGCTTGAGCGCGATCAGGGCGGCGACGAGCGTCTGGGCGGTCTCGTCGTGCAGCTCGAGCGCGAGCCGCTGCCGCTCGCGCTCCTGCGCGTCGACGAGCGCGCCGAACGCCGCCCGCGCCGCGAACACGCCGCCGGCGAACACGCCCACCGCCGCGACGATCCCCGGCCAGACGACGAGCGCGACGAGCTCGCCCGCGCCCCAGCCGGTCGCGAACCCGAACACCACGGCGCCGACGACCGCGACGAACGCGCCGGTGCGCGGCCCGAACACGACCGCCACGGAGCCCGCGATCGCGGCGGCGACGGCGGCGGGCACCCCGACGATCGCGGCCGCGGAGGCCTGCGCGAGCGCGAGCAGCGCCGCGACCTCGACGGCGAGCGCGAGCCCGACGGCGAGCGGCCGCCGCACGGCGAGGAACGCGAACAGCGAGCGTATCCACGACCGCTCGAGCAGGTGGCCGGCCAAAGGCAGATCGTGCGCGACCGCGGCCGGCCGCGCCATCCGGGAGCGCGCTGATCGCCGCGCGCGGGAAACTACGGCACGCGGGCGAGCGGGAGCTCCGCCACGATCCTCGTCCCCGACTCCCGTGCCGACTCGACCTCGAAGCGCCCGCCGAGCAGGTGGACACGCTCGCGCATCCCGACGAGGCCGAGCGCGTCGTCGCGCACCGCGCCCGGGTCGAACCCGCGGCCGTCGTCCTCGACGACGGCCCGTACCCCGCCCTCGCTCGCAGCGACGACGACGCTGATCGAGCGCGCGTCGGCGTGCTTGACGACGTTCGTGATCGCCTCCTGCACGATCCGGTAGATCGCCGTCTCCTGCTCGGCGGCGAGCTCCCGCTCGGCGAGGCCGACCCGCAGCCGGACCTCGAGCCCGCTGCGCTCGCCGACGACGCCGGCCAGCCGCTCGAGCGCCGCCTCGAGACCGAAGTCGTCGAGCGCCGGCGGGCGCAGCTCCACGGTCAGCCGCCGCACCTCGGCGAGCGCCGACCCGACCAGCTCGCGGATGAGGGCGACATGCTCCTCGCCGACCTGCTCCTCGAGCGGCTTCAGCCCGAGCAGGATCGAGGCGAGCGCCTGCCCGGTCTCGTCGTGCAGCTCCCGTGCGAGCCGCCGCCGCTCGAGCTCCTGCCCCTCGAGCAGCGCCCGCATCGCCCGGCGACCGACCCGCTCCGACAGCTCGACGGCGACCGCGGCGCGGTTCGCGAACGCCTGCGCGAGCCGCATGTCGGCATCCGTGAAGCGCGGCGTGGGCCCGCGCTTGTCGAAGGCCACGACGACGCCGACCGCGCGGCCCTGGACGACGAGCGGCGCGTAGATCGCCGCGCTCGCCCCGACGAGCCGGGGGACGGCCTGGTCGACCTCCGGGTCGTCGAGCAGCGAGTCGATCCGCTCGCTCCGTTGCCGCTCGAGCGTCCGGCCGCTCTTCGAGCGCCGCAGGTCGAGCCGGAGGCCCCGCATCCGCTCCGCGCCCTCGCCGCTCGCCGCCTCCACCGTCAGCGACGCTCCGTCGGGCGCTGGCCGCTGGATCACGACGAGCCGCGCGTTCAGCAGCTCGCGCAGCCGTAGCGCCGCGAGCTCGAGGAGGGCAGAGAGGTCGGTCTCGGCGACGAGGGCCTCGGAGACCTCGTTCAGGGACTCGAGCTGGCGCAACCACTCCCGCGACGACTCGTACAGGCGCGCGTTCTCGATCGCGACCGCCGCCTGGGCCGCGAGCACGAGGACGACCTCCTCGTCCTCGGCCATGAACTCCTCGCCGTCTGCCTTGTCGGTCAGGTAGAGGTTGCCGAAGGCCGTTCCGCGCAGGACGATCGGGACGCCGAGGAAGGTCCGCATCGACGGGTGACCGGGCGGGAAGCCGACGGAGCGCGGGTCCTCGCCGAGGTTCCGCAGCCGCAACGTCTCGCGGTTCTTGATCAGGACGCCGAGGATCCCGCGACCGCGCGGCGGGTCGCCGATCGCCGCCCGCGTCTCGGCGTCGATCCCGACCGTGATGAACCGCTCGAGCGCGGAGCCCGTCTGGTCGATCACCCCGAGCGCGCCGTACCGGGCGCCCGTCAGCGCGACCGCGCTCTCGACCACCTTGCGCAGGAGCGCCTCGAGGGAGAGCTCGGAGCTGAGCGCCACCCCGGACTCGAGCAGGCGCCGCAGGCGCGCCGACCCGGACACGGTCTCGACGGACTTGCCCATCGTTCGCTCCTCGGACGATAGCGCCGGCCGGGAGAAAACCGAGCACGGCCTGCGGCAAAGCCGCAGGCGCTCGACCCGGCGATCGGGGAGATCGCGGACGCGGAGTGCGTGGCTTCTCCGATGCCGGGGGCGCGCGGCTCGCGCACCGTCTCCGCGTGGACGACCTGCGCGGCCACATCGAGGGCACCGCCCGCGCCGTTCGCGCGCGCGCCGCAGCGCCCGGCCGCGCCGCGCGCGAGCGGTCCGCGACCTGGGCGATGGCGCCGCTCGCGGCGGAGCGCGAGCGCCGGTGAGGCCGGTCGCCGGCTGGCTCGAGCGGTTCCGGCGGCCCGCCGGCGTCCCGGCGGGCGCCGGCGACGAGCTCGCCGCCGAGCTTCGGCCCGTGTTCGCGGCGCTCGACGAGGTGGAGGAGGAAGCGCGGGCGCTGCGGGCGGAGGCGGAGCGCGAGGTCGAGCGGCGGCTCGAGGCCGGGGCCGCCGAGGCCGAGCGCCTGCTCGCGCGCTGGCGCGGCCGCGCCGAGGCCGAGCGGGCGCGGGCCGAGGCGGAGGAGCGCGAGGCGGCCGCGCATCGGACGCTCGCGATCGAACGCGCGGCGCAGGAGGAGGCGGAGCGCATCCGCGCACGCGGCGGCGAGCGGATCCCGGTCCTCGTCCGGCGGATCCTCGTCTGCATCACCGAGGAGCCGGCGTGAGCGCGGCCTGGATCGCCGGCAGCGTGCGGGCACGCCTGCTCGTCGTCGAGCGCCGGCTCGGGGCGGCCGGTGCCCGCTCCCTCGCCGCCGCCCCGTCGCTGCCGGCGGCGATCGCCGCGCTCGGCCGCACGCCCTACCGGCGCGAGCTCGGCTCCGCGCGCTCGCTTGCCGAGGTCCAGCGCGCGGTTGCGGCGAAGGTGCTCGTCGAGCTCCGGCTGCTCGCGGGGTGGCTGCCCGGCGACGCGCTCGGCCTCCTCCGCGCGCTCGCGGGTTGGTACGAGCTCGCGAACGTCGAAGACCGGCTCGCGTACCTCGCCGGCGCGCCGGCGCGGCCGCCGTTCGAGCTCGGCAGCCTCGCGGTCGCCTGGCCCCGTGCGAGCGGCGCCCAGAGCCTCGAGGAGCTCCGCGCCGCGCTCGCGTCCTCGTCCTGGGGCGACCCGGGCGGCGAGACGCCCACCGAGCTCGGGCTCGGCCTGCGGCTCGCGCTCGCCCGTCGCGTCGCCGCGGAGGCGCCGGAGGCCTCGTCCTGGGCGGCGGGGGCGGCCGCGCTCCTCGTCGCGCGGGAGCTGTACGTCGTCGGCCTGCCGGTCGAGCTCTTGCCGCTCCCCGCCGTCCGGCTGCTCGGGTCGGGCTGGTCGGCCGCCGCCACCTTCGACCGCTTCGCGGCCGCGCTCCCGCCGGCGGCGGCGTGGCCGCTCGACGGCGTCGCCGGCGCCGGCAGCCTGTGGCGCGCGGAGGCGCACTGGTGGCAGCGGGTCGAGCAGGAGGCCCGCCGGCTGCTCGCGAGCCAGGTCGCCGGCCGCGCGACCGTCCTCGGCGCGTCGGCGCTGCTCGCCGCGGACGCGCGCCGGGTCTCCGCCGCTCTCGCCGTCGCCGCCCGCCGCGGGCTGTCGGGCGTCGAGGAGGTGTTCGATGCCGCCGTCTGAGCACACGCTGACGCTGCCGGCGCGGATGGCGCGGGTGGCCGTGGTCGCGCCGGCTGCGCGCCTGCGCGACGCGCTCGCAGCGGTCGCCGCCGCCGGTACGGTGGAGCTCGCCGGCCCGCCGGCGGCCGCGAGCGGCGAGGCGCTCGAGGCGCTGCGCCGCCTCCAGCGCCAGGGCCGCGACGAGGCGCGCCCGCTGCTCGCGCGCTCGCGCCCCGACATCGCCGAGCTCGAGCGGCGCGGCGCCGCCGAACTGCTCGCCGGCGAGGTCGAGCTCGAGCGCCGCGCCGCGGCCGCGGTCGGGCACGGGAGCTTCGCCGCGGTCGTCGGGTGGACGCCCGAGCGCGAGCTGCCTCGCCTGCTCGACCGGCTCGCCCCCCTCGGCGCGGCCGTCGTCGAGCTGCCGCGGCCGCCGTGGGCGGAGCCGCCAACGCTGATCGCGCGCCGCGCGATCGCCGCGCCGTTCCGGGCCCTCGTCGAGACCTACGGTCCCGCCCGCTACGCCGACCTCGACCCGACGCTCTTCGCGGCCGGCTCGTTCGTCGTCATGTTCGGGATGATGTTCGGCGACGTCGGGCACGGCGTGCTCGTCGCCGCGCTCGCGCTCGCGCTCCGAGCGCGGCGGCGGGGTCGCCTGGCGTCGCTCCGGCACCTCTGGCCGCTCCCGTTCGCAGCCGGGCTCGCGGCGGCGGCGGCCGGGCTCGCCTACGGCGAGTGCTTCGGCCCCACCGGCCTCGTCCCCCGCCTGTGGCTCGACCCGATCGAGCACCCGGAGCCCCTCCTCGCCGCGGCGCTCGCGGTCGGCGCCACCCTGCTCGCCCAGAGCTACGCGTTCGGCACCGTCAACCGCTGGCGCGAGGCGGGAGCCGCGGCCGCGGCGGTCGCTCCGAGCGGCGTCGCCGGCACGTGCGTCTTCCTCGGCGGCGGGATCGCGGCCGCCGGGTGGTACCTCGGCGCCGTCCCCGTCGAGCTCGCGGGCGCAGCGACCGCCGCGCTCGGGCTCGCGCTGCTCTCGCTCGGCTACGCGCTCGAGGCGGGCCGCGGCGCCACCGCCGTCCTGCAGGTGGCGGTCGAGACGATCGACGCCGTCGTCCGGATCGGCGCGAGCGCGATCTCGTTCACGCGTCTCGCCGCGTTCGGCATGGTGCACGCCGCGCTCGGCGCGCTCGTCTGGGACGGCGCGACCGCGGCCTCCGGCGGCGCTGCGGGCACAACGCTCGCCGCCGGCGTGTTCCTGACCGGCAACGCGCTCGCGTTCTCGCTCGAGCTGCTCGTCGCCGGTATCCAGGCGCTCCGGCTCGAGTACTACGAGCTCTTCTCTCGCATCTTCGCGGGCGAGGGCCACGCCTTCTCGCCCTGGCATATCCCGCTCGCACCCGAGGAGGACCAATGATCGAGACGTTGCTCTCCGGCCTACCCGTGATCGCGATCGCCGCGGCCGCCGTGATCGCCGTGCTCCGCCGTGCGCCCGAGAAGGGCTTCCGCCGCCTGCTGTTCCTGAACGGCGCGATCCTGCTCGCCGGCGCGAGCCTGCTCGTCGCCGTGCTCGCCGGCGCGGCGGACGCGCTCGCCGCGACCGCCGCGCCAGGGAAGGACCCGCGCGGCGCGCTCCTCGGCGCCGGGATCGCGGTCGCCGGCTCGAGCATCGGCGCCGGGATCGGCGTCTCGTACACGGGATCTGCGGCGCTGGCGGCGATCAGCGAGAAGCCGGAGATGTTCGGGCGGGCGATGGTCTTCGTCGGCCTCGCCGAGGGGATCGCGATCTACGGACTCGTGATCGCGATCATGCTGATCGGGAAGGCGTGATGCGCGCGCTCGCGATCGGCGACGAGCGCCGGCTCGCCGGCTACACGCTCGCCGGTGCCGACGTGCTCCCGGCGGCGACCGCAACGGCCGTCGAGGCCGCGTGGGCGGACGTCGGGGACGACGTCGGCCTGCTCGTGCTCACGCCGGAGGCGTTCGCGCTGCTCGAGCGCCGGCTCGCCGATCGGGCCGAGCTCGTCTGGGCGGTGCTGCCGGCGTGAGCTCGGCCGTCGAGCCGCTCCGCGCGGCGTTCCTCGCCGAGGTGCGGGCGGAGGTCGCTCGGGCCCTCGCCGATGCCGACCGTCGCGCCGCCGCGAGGATCGCCGAGGCGGAGCGCCGCGGTCGCGCGCTCGTTGAGGCGGCGCGCGCCGAGGGCGTCGCCGTGGCTGCGCTCGTCGGCGCGGAGGAGCAGACGCTCGCCCGCCGCCGGGCCCAGTCGCTCCGGCTCGCCGCGAAGCGCGAGCTCTACGAGCGGCTCGCCGCCGAGGCCCACGCCGCCGCCCGCGCCCTCCGGAACGACCCGCGCTACCCGGCGCTCCTGGCGCGGCTCGCCCAGACCGCGCGCGCCCAGCTCGGGGCGGACGCCGTGCTCGAGCTCGACCCGCCCGAGGCGGGCGGCGTGCGCGCCTGCGCCGGGTCGCGGCGCGTCGACTACACGCTCGACGCGCTCGCCGAGCGGTGCCTCGAGCGGCTCGGGAGCGAGATGGAGCGGCTGTGGGCCTGAGGCATCCGGTGCGGGTGCCCGGAGCACCCCGGCGTCGGTCATGACGAAGCCCCGGATCGTGCGGGTCAACGGCCCCGTCGTCGAGGTGGAGGGCTTCGGCGGCGTCGCCATGCTCGAGCTGGTCGAGCTCGGCGAGGCGCGGCTCCCGGGCGAGGTGATCGCGATCGAGGGCGAGCGCGCGACCGTGCAGGTGTACGAGTACACGGGCGGGCTCGCACCGGGCGAGCCGGCGGCGGCGACCGGCGCGCCGCTCGCGGCCGAGCTCGGCCCCGGGCTCCTCGGCGGCGTCTTCGACGGGATGCTCCGCCGCCTTGCCGGCGCGGGGGACTGGATCGCGCCGGGGGCACGGCTCGAGACCCTTCCGGCCGAGCGGCGGTTCCCGTTCGAGCCGGCGCCGGTGCCGGAGCGCGCCCGCCCCGGGACCGTGCTCGGGACGGTCGCCGAGACGGCCGCGGTCGAGCACCGCGTGCTCGTGCCGCCGGCCGTGGCCGGGCCGCTCGAGTGGCTCGCCCCGGCGGGCGCGTACACGGTCGCGGAGCCGATCGCGCGGATCGCCGGCGCCGAGGTGCGGCTCGCCCACCGCTGGCCGGTGCGCCGCCCGCGGCCGGTCGCGGCCAGGCTGCGCGCGGGGACGCCGCTCACGACCGGCCAGCGGGCGCTCGACCTCTTCTTCCCGATCGCGCGCGGCAGCACCGCCGCCGTCCCCGGCGGCTTCGGCACCGGCAAAACCGTCCTCCTCCAGCAGGTCGCCAAGTGGTGCGACGCCGACGTGATCGTCTACGTCGGTTGCGGCGAGCGCGGCAACGAGATGGCCGACGTCCTCCGCGAGCTGCCGGCGCTCGAGGATCCGCGCACCGGACGGCCGCTCTCGGAGCGGACGGTCCTGGTCGCGAACACCTCGAACATGCCCGTGCTCGCCCGCGAAGCCTCGATCCACACCGGGGTGACGGTGGCGGAGTTCTTCCGCGACATGGGGCACGACGTCGTCCTGATCGCCGACTCCACGTCACGCTGGGCGGAGGCGCTGCGGGAGGTCGCCTCGCGGACGGGCGAGCTGCCGGCCGAGGAGGGCTACCCGGCGGGGCTCGCGTCCCAGCTCGCCTCCTTCTACGAGCGCAGCGGCGCCGTCCGCACGCTCGCCGGCGACGAGGCGTCCGTGACGGTCCTCGGCGCGGTCTCCCCGCCCGGGGGCGACCTGACCGAGCCGGTGAGCGCGCACACCCGGCGGTTCACCCGCTGCACCTGGTCGCTCGACCGCGACCTTGCCTACGCGCGCCACTACCCGGCGGTGAGCTGGCGGGAGTCGTTCTCGCGCGACGCCGAGGCGATCGGACGCTGGCACCTCCTCCGGCACGATCCGGCCTGGGGCGAGCGGCGCGACCGCGCCCTCGGGCTGCTCGCGGAGGCTGACCGGCTGGAGTCGATCGCGCAGCTCGTCGGGGCCGGGTCGCTCGCCGACGCGGAGCGCGTGGTGCTGCTCGGCGGGCGGCTGCTGCGCGAGGCGGTCCTCCAGCAGAGCGCGCTCTCGGCCAACGACGCCTACTGCGCGCCGGCGAAGCAGTCGGCGCTCCTCGCCACCTGCCTGCGCGTGATCGAGCGTTGCCGCGAGGCGGTGGACGCAGGCGTGCCGGCGGCGGCGATCGAGGAGGTCGACTTCTCGGAGCTGACCCGCGCTCGCGATGCGACCCCGCCGGACGCGGTGACCGAGGTCGAGCGGCTCTTCTCGACGATCGCCGCTCGGATCGGGGCGCTCGGATGACCGTGCCCGCTCCGGTCGAGTACGGCTCGGTCGCGTCGATTCGCGGGCCGCTGCTCGTCGTCGAAGGCGTACGGGGCGTGGGCTGGGACGAGGTCGCCGAGGTCCGCCTCGACGGCGGCGTGCGCCACGGGGTCGTGCTGGACGTCGACCGCGACCTCGCCGTGGTCGAGGTCCTCGAGGGGACCGCGGCCCTCCGGCGCGACGAGCTCCGCGTCGCGTTCACCGGCTCGCCGCTGCGGATCCCGGTGGGCGAGGGCTGGCTCGGCCGGGTCTGCAACGGGCGCGGCGAGCCGCTCGACGGCGGCCCGCCGGTCGTCGGCGACGTCCGCCGCAGTGTCGCCGGCGCAGCGGTCAACCCCGCGGCGCGGGACACCCCCACGGATCCGATCGTCACGGGCGTCTCGGCGATCGACGGGCTGGCGACGCTCGTTCGGGGGCAGAAGCTGCCCCTCTTCTCGCTCGGCGGGCTGCCTCACCTCGAGCTCGCCGCGCAGGTGGCCGCGCAGGCGCGGGCGGGAGACGAGCCGTTCGCGGTCGTCTTCGCCGCGGTCGGGATCACCCGCGTCGACGCGATGGCCGTGCGCGACGCGCTCGAGGAGCGCGCCGCGGCCGGCGACCTCGCGCTCTTCCTCAACACCGCCGACGACCCGCTCGTCGAGCGGATCGTGACCCCCCGGATCGCCCTCACAGTGGCCGAGCACCTCGCCTTCGACCTCGGCCGCCACGTGCTGGTCGTGGTCGCCGACCTGACGAGCTACGCCGAGGCCGTGCGCGAGGTCGCCGCCGCCCGCGGCGAGATCCCGAGCCGCCGGGGCTACCCCGGCTACCTCTACAGCGACCTCGCGTCGCTGTACGAGCGCGCGGGCCGCATCAAGGGCCGCCCCGGGTCGCTGACGCAGATCCCGGTGCTGACGATGCCCGCCGGCGACATCACCCATCCCGTCCCCGACCTCACCGGCTACATCACCGAGGGGCAGCTCGTGCTCTCGCAGGAGCTGCACGTGAGCGGCGTCTACCCGCCCTTCGACGCGCTCGCCTCGCTCTCCCGGCTCCAGCGGCTCGGGGCGGGGCCGGGCAGGACGCGCGAGGACCACCTCGAGATCGCGGCACAGCTCTACGCGCTCGCCTCCGAGTCCCGCCGGATCGCCGACCTCGCGGACGTCGTCGGCGAGGCCGGCCTCACGCCCCGGGACCGGCGCCACCTCGCCTTCGGCGACGCCTTCCTCTCCGGCTTCCTCGCCCAGCGGCGCGACGAGAAGCGCACGCTCGCCGAGACGCTCGCCCGTGCCTGGCGCGTCGCCTCGACCCTGCCGAGACGGGAGCTGACGATGGTCGGGCAGGCGCTCGTCGATGCGTACTACGTGGAGGCGGACGATGAGGATTCACCGGCCGCCCGGTAGGGCGGGCCGCCCCTGGCTGCGGCGCCGGCTCGCCGTCGCCCACCGCGGCCGGGAGGTGCTCGAGCAGAAACGGCGGGCGCTCCTCCGGGAGCTCGTCCGTGTCGAGGAGCGCCTCGCCGAGGCACGCGGCGCGTGGACGGCCGCGGCGCGCGAGGCCGAACTCTGGTGGCAGCGGGCAGCCGTGCTCGCGGGCGAGCGCCCGCTCGAGCTCGCCCGCAGCCTCGCACGCGGGCGAGCGGACGTGTCGATCGTCTGGCGGAACGCGCTCGGCGTCGTCGCGCCGGCGGAGGCACGCGTCGCCCTCCCCACCGGCGAGCTCTTTCCCGCCGGCGGCAGCGCCGCGCTCGCCTACGCGGCCGAGGCGCACCGCCACGCGCTCGAGGCGGCCGCCGAGCTCGGCGCGGCGGAGCTCGCACACCGGCGGACGGCGGGCGAGCTGCGCGCGACGACGCAGCGGCTGCGGGCGATCGAGCGCCGCTGGATCCCCGAGCACGAGCGCGCGCTCGCGGAGCTCGAGCTCGCCCTCGACGAGACCGAGCGCGAAGACGGGGCCCGCGTCCGCTGGCTCCTCCGCCGGCGGGGGCGCCCGTCTCAGCCGGGGCCGAGCTTGTAGCCGATCGCGCGCAGGAGCGCCCGGCGCGCGGCGGCGTCCTCGTCGGTCTCGACGCCGAGCGGGGTGGCGCCGTCGGCGACACCGAGGACGCCGCGCCCGCCCGCGGTGACCGCCGCGACGACCTCGACCTCGTTCACCGTCGCACAAGATCCGGCAGACCTCGGGACGAGCTTGAGCTGGTTCAGCACGTTCACCGGGTAGCCCTCGCGGAGGAAGACGACGAACGCGTGACCGGCGCCGATCGCGAGCGCGTTCCGGACCGCGAGCTCGACGAGCTCCGGGTCGTTGCCCTCCCGGCGCACGAGCCGGTCACCGGACGACTCGCAGAACGCGAGCCCGAAGCGCAGGTGCGGCGAGCTCTCGGCGAGCGCCTCCTAGAGGTCCTCGACCGTCTTCACGAAGTGCGCCTGCCCGACGACGACGTTCAGCTCCGGCGGCTTGACGACCGGGACGACCTCGATCTCCACCCGCTACCTCCGCGCGGGCCGGCGCTCTGGCTCCGCCGTGGGAACGCCGTCGTGCTCGGGGGCGCCGAACGCCTGCAGCCGCTCGGCGTACTCCGCGAGCCTGGCGGCGACGAGGCCGTGGACGGAGCCCGGCGGGTAGCGGCCGTCCGTGGCGCGCCTGCCCGCCGGCCTGCCGGTGAGGAGCGCGATCCCCTCGTCGACGGTTCGCACCGCCCAGATGTGGAAGCGCCCGGCGCGGACGGCCTCGACCACCTCGTCGTCGAGCATCAGGTTGCGGACGTTCGCGGCCGGGACGACGACCCCCTGGCTCCCGGTCAGGCCCTTCGCCTTGCAGGTCGCGAAGTACCCCTCGACCTTGCGGGTGACACCGCCGACCGCCTGCACCCGTCCGGCCTGGTCGACCGAGCCGGTGACCGCGATCCCCTGGTCGAGCGGCAGGTCGGCCAGCGCCGAGAGCAGGGCGTAGAGCTCGGTCGAGGAGGCGGAGTCGCCCTCCACCTCGTCGTAGGACTGCTCGAAGGTGAGGCTCGCGGCGAGGGCGAGCGGGCGCTCCTGCCCGTAGGTCGCCGCGAGGTAGCCGGAGAGGATCAGCACGCCCTTCGAGTGGATCGGGCCCGAGAGCTCGATCTCGCGCTCGATGCTCGCGACCTTGCCGCGGCCGACCGCGACGCGGGCACTCACCCGCGACGGGATGCCGAAGCTGTAGTCGCCGAGCTCGAGCACCGACAGCCCGTTCACCTGCCCCACCCGCTCGCCGCTCGTCTCGATCGCGATCGTGCCGTCGGCGATCAGCTCGCGGATGCGCTCCTCGAGGAGGTTCGCGCGGTACTCGCGCTTGCGGACGGCGAACGTGACGTCCTCGGCGGTGACGAGCTCGCGACCGGCCTGTCTCGCCCGGAAGCTCGCCTCCGCGACGAGGTCGGCGATCTCGCCGAGCCGGGCCGACAGCTTGCGCTGGCTCTCGCGGAGCCGCCCTCCGTGCTCGATCACCCGCCCGACCGCCGCGCGGTCGAAGTCGAGGAGGTCGCCGTCACGCACGCAGCGGCTGACGAACGCCGCGTAGTTGCGCTCGTGGTCGCTCGTCCACTCGAGCTCGGGCGAGAAGTGCGCCTTCACCTTGAAGAGCTCGCGGAAGTCCTCGTCGAGCGCGTAGAGGAGGTGGAAAAGCTGCGTCGACCCGAGCAGCACGACCTTGACGTCGAGCGGGATCGGCTCCGGACGCAGGCTCGCGCTCGGCAGCGCGGAGAGTTCCTCGCCGAGGTTCTCGATCCGCACCTCCTGCCCGCGCAGCGCGCGCTTGAGCGCGTCCCAGGCGAACGGATGCCGGAGCACGTCGAGCGCCTCGAGCACGAGGAACCCGCCGTTCGCCCGGTGGAGCGCGCCCGACTTGATCTCGCGGAAGTCCGTCACCATCGCGCCGAAGGCGGCGCGGTACTGGACGCGACCGGCGAGGTTGTAGTAGGTGGGGTTGCGCTCCACCACGACCGGAGCGCCGCCGCGGGCGGCGTTCTCGACGAGCACGTTGACGCGGTACTGCGCGAGCTCGTGGCGGCGGCCACCGAGCAGCCCGAGCGGGAGCTCCGGCTCGGCGCCGTTCCTGAGCTCGGGCACGTGCGCGAGCACGTCCTCCTTCACCTCGGCCAGGAAGCCGAGCACCGCCGGCTGCTCTCGGTAGGCGTCCTCGAGCTCGCGGAAGAGCGGCCCGACCGCGAACAGGGCGATGTCCCGGTCGAGGCTCTGGACGCGCTCCGCCTGCTCCTTCTGGAGCGCGCGGAGCTGATGGAGGAAGCCGGCGACCCGTTCCTCGAGCTCGACCGACCCGCGGGTGATCCGTTGCCGCTCGTCCTCGGGCAGCCGCTCGAACTCCTCGCGGGAGAGCGGCTTCCCGTCGACGAGCGGGACGGAGACGACGCCGGCGAGCGTCTGCTGGACGGCGAAGCCGTGCTCCCTCGCGTACGCGTCCAGCTCCTGCTCGAGGACGGCACGTCGAGCCGCGAGCTCGCCCGCGAGCTCGCGTCGGCGTCGCTCGTACTCCTCGCTCTCGAAGGCGCGCGGGATCTCGCGCTCGAGCGCCTCGACCAGCCCGCCCATCGCCTGCGCGAGGCGGGCGCCGCTCCCGGCCGGAAGCGAGATCGCGCGCGGCCGGTCCGGGCTGGCGAAGTTGTGGACGTACACCCAGTCCGCCGGCGCCGGCATCGCCGCGGCCCGCGCGGCGAGCGTGTCGAGGACGGTCGTGAGCCGACCTGATCCGGGCTCGCCGGCGACGAAGAGGTTGAACCCGCGGCTCGAGACGGCGAGGCCGAAGTCGATCGCGTCGAGCGCGCGCTGCTGCCCGACCGTGCCGATCAGCGGCTCGACCTCCGCGGTGCTCGCGAAGCGGAGGCGTCCGGGGTCGACGCGCCGCCGCAGCCTCTCCGGCCGCAGCTCGAGCCGCCGACGACCCTGCTCCGCCGCGTCGTGAGAGCGGGCGCTCACGGCCACGAGTCTCCCGTCCGGTGCGCGTCGCCGGCATCCGTACCACCCCGTCCCGGCTTGCGGGATTCCCGCAAGCCCGAGGGCTCCGTGCGCGCCTCGCGGGCTAGTGGACGACGAAGGTGACCTTCAGGTCGACCCGGTAGGAGACGACCGCGCCGTCGTGGACGCTCACCTGCTGGCTCTTCACCCACGCCGCGTGGATGTCATCGACCGTCTCGCTCGCCTTCCGGATCCCGCGGCGGATCGCGTCCTCGAAGCCGACCGGGGACTCGGCGGTCAGCTCGATCACCTTCGCGACCGAGGTCTTCACGTCCGTCTCCGCAACCGTCGTCATCGTCTGCTCCTTTCCTCGCTCGTCGCCGGTGCGGTGAACGATCGCGCGCCGCGCCTGGCATCGGCGAGACCACCGAGCGAGGGAGCGGAAACTGCCGATTCCCCTCCCCGGTCGGGGTTTCTCCGCAGGCCCGCCGCTTGCCCGATCGGGGTTCGCACCGATGGCGCCCGCCGGTCGGGCCGCGACGATCCGTTCGTGGTGCCCGTGGCACGCAGGAACCTGCTCGCGGAGAAAGGCCGTTTCGCGATGTCCGTCGGCGGGGTCGCCTTCGCCGTGCTGCTGATCCTGCTCGTGGTCAGCCTCTACCGCGGCTGGAGCGCGACCGGGTCGGTGTACTCCAAGCTGCCGGGCCAGGTCTGGCTCGCGCAGGCCGGAACGGTCGACCCCTTCCACTCGACCTCGCTCCTGCCAGCCGGCCGCGCGGCGGCCCTCGCGCGCGTGCCGGGCGTCGCGGCGGTGCTGCCCGTCTACGCACGGCACCTCGCCTTCCCGCTCGGCGGCGGCGGACGGGCCGACGCGTACGCGATGGCGATCGGCGCGCCGCGCGGGACCGCGATCCCGGCCGAGGCGAGGCCCTACTTCCCCGCGCCGGGACACGTGGTGATCGACCGGGTGCTCGCAGCGGAGGCCGGGGTGCAGCCGGGGAGCCGGCTCGTCGTCCTCGGCCACCGCCTCGTCGTCGACCGGCTGGGAAGCGGCGGCAACAAGATCGTGCAGTTCGCGTTCCTCAACCCGGCCGAGGGCCGAGCGCTCCTCGGCGAGCCGGGACGGGTCAGCTACTACCTGCTCGTGGCGGCGCCGGGCGCGAGCCTCGGCGCGCTCGAGCGGGCCGCGGTCGCCGTCGTCCCGGGCTCGGAGGCGCACACGAGCGCCGAGTTCGCGCGCGCCTTCAGCCGCCTCGTCTCGAGCGGCTTCCTCAGCGTCGTCGGCGTGCTCGTCGGGATCGGCTTCGTGGTCGGCGGCGCGGTGATCGCACTCACCACCTACACGGCGACCGTCGAGAAGGCGCGCGACTTCGGCGTCCTGAAGGCGGTCGGCGCCTCCGCGTCGTTCGTCTACCGCATCGTCGTCTGGCAGAGCCTCCTCGTCGGGCTCGCCGGCGCGCTCCTCGGGATCGCCGCGTCGGCCGTGGCAGCCGACCTGATCACCCGCCGGGTGCCCGAGTTCGTCACCGACCTGCGCCTCGTCGACGTGCTCGGCGTCTTCGGCGCGGCCGTGCTGATGTCGATCGTCGCCTCCTTCGTTCCCGTCCACCGGCTGAACCGGATCGACCCGGCGATGGTGTTCCGCGCATGACGGAGCTGCTCCGGGTCGTCGGCCTGACGAAGGTGTTCGGCTCCGGGCGCACCGAGGTGGTCGCCGTCGACGGCGTCGACCTCACGAGCGACCGCGGCGAGATCACGCTCGTGATGGGACCGTCCGGCTCGGGCAAGACGACGCTCCTGACCATGATCGGCTGCCTGCTGCGACCCACCTCGGGGCGCGTCCTGATCGACGGCCTCGACGTCACCGCGCTGCCCTCCCGGGAGCAGCCGCGCATCCGGCGCACGCTCGTCGGGTTCGTCTTCCAGACCTTCAACCTGCTCGACTCCCTGAGCGCCCTCGAGAACGTCGAGGTCGCCCTCAACATCGCCGGGGTCAAGGGCTCAGCGGCCGCCGCGCGCGCCCGCGCGCTCCTGCTCGAGGCGGGGCTGGAGGGACGGCTCGACTTCCCCGCGAGCGCCCTCTCCGCAGGCGAGCGCCAGCGAGTCGCGATCGCCCGTGCCCTCGCCAACGGCCCCCCGCTCCTGCTCGCCGACGAGCCCACCGCCAACCTCGACTCGCGTCACGGGCGCGAGGTGATGGACCTCCTGCGGGCGCTCGCGCTCGGGGAGGACCGCGGCGCCGTCGTCGTCTCGCACGACGAGCGCCTCCGCGCGATCGCCGACCGCATCGTCCGGCTCGAGGACGGCCGCATCAGGCGCATCGCCGAGCGGAGGACCGCCGCCGCGTGAGCCCGGCCGGCGCGCGGTCGACGGCCTCGCTCGCCGATTCGACGGGCCGACCGCGGTCGCCGGGATCGCGTCGGCGTCCGAGCTCGTCCGGGCATCGGCGCGCCACGCCGCGTGACTCGCGCTCGCGTCCTGGCGGGTCAGCCGGACGCCGTGAGCGTCTCGGCCGGCCGAGCGGCGGGGCTGGGATTCGAACCCAGGAGGGACGTGCGTCCCTGGTGGTTTTCAAGACCACCGCCTTCGACCGCTCGGCCACCCCGCCGCGCGCATAGTGTCGCACCGTGGTCTGCGCCCCGATCGCAGCGGCGCTCGTCCTCCACCGAGCCGACCTTCCGCCCGGGTTCAGGACGGGGACCGCGATCGCGTCGCGGCTCGCCGGCGGCACCGCCGGTTGCCGCGTCGTCTACTCGCGCGCGACGACCGCCGCGGGCCTCCAGGACGGGCCGCTGCAGATCCAGAGCGCCGCGGTCCGCTACCGAAGCGCGGCGGCGGCGCGCACGGCGTTCGCGCGCACCCCGGCTCCCCGCGGCACCGCCCGGCTCGCGCTCGACTACCGGATCGGGGCGCAGGCGCGCCAGTACGTCTCCGAGAACGAGAGCGGGTTCGGGCAGCTCCTCGAGTACTGGCTCGTCTGGCGCGAGGGCGCGGTCGAGGCCTCGCTCCTCGTGATCGGCCGCGTCGGGGTCGTCTCCGCAGCCGACCTCGCCCCGCTCGCGCGCGCCCAGGAGCGGCGGATCGCGGGTCGGCGCCGAGCGTCGACGCGAGCTCCGCGGCCGCCGTGATGCCGCCGGCCGCGCAAGAGGAGCCTGCCGCTGCGCGCAGAACGCGAGACCGAGCATCTTCGTCCGCTACCTACCCGGCAGCGTCGCCGCCGGCACGGCGAGGCCGTACCCGACGGTGGCGACGTACCCGTTCCCGGGCGCCTACGCCGCGATCGAGGCAGTCGCCGCGGCGCCCGGCTCCAGGCGGATCGCGCTGCCGCGGGGTGGCCTCGGCGTCGTCTCGGCGAGCCATCCGGACAGCGTCCACGTCGCCTACCCCGGCATCGACTACCAGGTCGAGGTCTACGTCCCTCGCCTGGGCGCGGCGCTCCGGCTCGTCTCCGGCGGGCGTCTCGCCGCCGTCTGCGACCTCGCCCCGGCCCGCCACCTCGGCGCCCAGCCCGTCACGGCGGCCGGCACGGTCACCGGGGGCCGCTGATCGGGGGGCGGCCCGCGCCCCGCTCGCCGACCCCGGGAGCCGGGCCCGAGGACCGGGGAGCGGCGGGTCGCGCGTGGCATTCACCGGACGGGCCGCCCGCCGGCCCTCCACGGGAGGCGGCGCGCGCGTTCCGCTAGGGCCCGAACCAGAGCGCGGCCCAGTCGAACGTCTTCCCTGCCGTCCAGGTCAGGTTGCCGCCTCTGCAGTCGAGCGGCTGGAAGGTGAAGCCGCTCGCGGTCTTGTTCGAGATCGTGTAGCAGGGACGGAAGTCGAGCGCCGGGTTCGAGGTCACCGTGATCTCGATCGCGTAGTTCGCGCTCGGAAGCGGCGAGGAGAACGTCACGGCGTACGACGGGCTCGACCCGGCGGTGCTCGTCACCTGTCCGGCGCGGAAGTCGGCCGAGCCTCCCGGACCGGTCGCACCCTGCGGGCCGGTCGCCCCGGTCGCACCCGCCGGGCCGGTCGCCCCGGTCGCGCCGGCGGCGCCGTTACTCCCCGCGGGCCCGGTCGGCCCCTGCGGGCCCGTCGCCCCGGTCGCGCCGGCGGCGCCCGTCGTCCCGGCGGGCCCCGTCGCGCCCTGCGGCCCGGTGGCGCCTTGCGGCCCGGCCGGCCCGGTCGGGCCCTGCGGCCCGGTCGGGCCCTGCGGGCCGGTGGCGCCGTTCGCGCCGTTCGAGCCCGCGGGCCCGGTCGGGCCGGTCACCCCGGCGGTGCCAGTCGGCCCGGACGGCCCGGTCGGACCGCTCGGCCCGGTCGGCCCCTCGAGGCCCTGCGGCCCGGTCGCGCCGGTGACGCCCTGCGGCCCCTGCGGCCCGGTCGCGCCCGTGTCGCCCTTCGGCCCGGTCGGCCCCTGGATCCCCTGCGGGCCGGCCGCGCCGGTGTCCCCCTGCGGCCCCTGAATGCCCGTGTTGCCAATCGCGCCCTGCGGCCCCTGCGGCCCGGTCGCACCCGTGTCGCCCGTCGGGCCGGTCGGTCCCTGCGGCCCCACCGGCCCGGTATCACCCTGCGGCCCCTGGACGCCGGTGCTGCCCGTCGCGCCCCGCGGCCCCTGAACGCCCGTGTCGCCCCGCAGCCCGGTCGGCCCCTGGATCCCCTGCGGGCCGGCCGCGCCGGTGTCGCCCTTCGGCCCTTGGACGCCGGTGCTGCCGGTCGCGCCCTGCGGCCCCTGAACGCCCGTGTCGCCCCGCAGCCCGGTCGCCCCCGTGTCACCCTGCGGCCCGGTCGGCCCCTGCGGCCCCACCGGCCCGGTATCACCCTGCGGCCCCTGGACGCCGGTGCTGCCCGTCGCGCCCTGCGGCCCCTGAACGCCGGTGTCGCCCTGCGGCCCCTGAACGCCCGTGTCGCCCCGCAGCCCGGTCGGCCCCTGGATCCCCTGCGGGCCGGCCGCGCCGGTGTCGCCCTTCGGCCCTTGGACGCCGGTGCTGCCCGTCGCGCCCTGCGGCCCCTGAACGCCGGTGTCGCCCTGCGGGCCGGCCGCGCCGGTGTCGCCCGTCGGCCCGGTCGGCCCCTCGAGGCCCTGCGGCCCGGTCGCGCCCGTCGCCCCCTCCGGCCCCTGGACTCCGGTGGCCCCGGTCGCGCCGACCGGCCCTTCCACCCCGGCCGGGCCGGGGTCGCCCTGCGGCCCCTGCTCGCCGGGTGGCCCGGCGGAGCCCTGGGCGCCCGGCAGGCCCTGCGGCCCCTGCAGGCCGGGAGCGCCCGCCTCTCCCCGCGGCCCGCGCGGGCCCGTCGCGCCCGTGTCGCCCTGCGGCCCGGGCGATCCCTTCGGCCCGACCGGCCCCTGGGCACCGGGCGGCAGGAAGCCAGGCGGCAGGACCAGCTTGGCCGAGGCGCGCCCGCCGGACGCGCTCGCGTCCGACCGGCCGAGCGAGGCCAAGGAGCCGCCGTGCCGGGCGTGGCTCGGGAGCTCCGCCCGGCCCGGCCCGCCGGCGAGGAGCCCCGCCGGATCGGCGAAGCCCGCCTCGACACAGGCGAACACGCCGAGGATGAGCACCGCGGCGGAGGCGAGCAACCGACGGCGCCGCCGGCCGAGGAGCCTCAGCCGACGCGGCGAGCAGTACCGCAGACCACGAAGCCGCAGACGAGGAATAGTCCCACCTACTCCTTCTCGCTTTCAGGGGCCGTGCCAGGGGCCGTGCCGTTGCCGGGGAGGGAATCGGCAGGATCGGGGAGCGGCTGAAGGCGGGCCGTCGCGCCCGCTCCCTCGATCGAGGGATGCAAGCGCGGACACCCCGCGTCCGCTCCTCCGCTGCCGCAGCGAGTCGACCACCGGACGACACCGTAGGGGCCCGCGCGGAGGACGCCTCCCCCTTCCGGGTAGACGGCAGGCGGATTCCCTCGCCCGGGGGGCGAGGCGGCGCGGCCGCCGCGTCAGCGCTCGGCCGGCCGGACCGCCCCGGTCGCGCGGTCGCCGTCGCCGACCCCCCGCGGCGCCGCCCGCCGCTCCCGCGCCTGGCGGCCGGCGGCGACGAGGTACAGGCGGGTGTCGGCGAGCGAGAGCGCGTCGATCGGGTCGAAGGCCTCGTCGGGCAGGAGCGCGGTGCCGAAGCTGAGCGCGATCCGGCTCGCCGCGAACGCGGCGTTCAGGGCGGAGACCGTCGCCTCGAGGAGTGCCTCCGCGGCGGGGCCCGGCGCCTCGACGATCGCCGCGAACTCGTCCCGGCGCGGCCGGTAGCAGGTCGCGTGCGGCGCGAGCGCCTCGCCGAGGCAGCGGGCGAGCCGCTCGAGCAGGGCGTCGCCCTCGATCGAGCCGTAGAGCTCGACGTACTCCCGGTAGCCGCCAAGGTGGAAGATCGCGAGCACGCTCGGCTCGCTGGACGGGTCGAGACGGGCCGCGAGGTCCGCGAGCAGGTCGACGCGCGTGGCGAAGCCGGTGAGCGGATCGCTCGGCTCCGCCCCAGCGCGCCGCGGATCGGGCTCTATGGCCATCGTCTCCCTCTAGCTCGACGCTTCCCGACCCGCGCCGATCGCCCGATCGAGTGATCGGCGCCCGACCGCCGGCGTCCGGAGCGACGCCCCCTACCGCGCCACGCGCTCGGGAGCGCCGTATTCGCGCAGAACCGCCGGCACCTCGCCCCGGAAGTTCTCGAGCAGCGCGAGGAGGAAGCGGTCGGTGACCGCGGTGCCGTTCAGCGTGTGCGGGGTCGCGAGCTCGCGGCCGCGGCGGAAGCGGATGCCGAGCCGGCGGGCCTGGAAGTCGGTCGTGTTGGAGGTGGAGGTGATCTCGCGGTAGCGCCGCTGCGAGGGGAACCACGCCTCGATGTCGTACTTCTTCGCCGCCGGCGCTCCGAGGTCGCCCGCCGCGACGTTGACGACCCGGTACGGCAGTCCGAGCGCCTGCACGAGCTCCTCCTCGATCGCGAGGAGCCGCTCGTGCTCCTCGCCCGAGCGCTCGGGCTCGCAGTAGACGAAGAGCTCCACCTTGTTGAACTGGTGCACGCGGAACATCCCGCGCGTGTCCTTGCCGGCCGCCCCCGACTCGCGCCGGAAGCAGGTCGAGAACGCCGTGTACCGGATCGGCAGCTCCTCGAGGATCTCGCCGGCGTGCATCCCGGCGAGCGCGACCTCCGAGGTCCCGGTCAGGTAGAGCGCGTCCCCTTCGAGCGCATAGATGTTCGAGCGCTCGGTGGGGAAGAACCCGGTGCCGTACATCGCCTGCTCGCGGACGAGCACCGGCGGGATGACCGGCGTGTGCCCGTGGGCGACCGCGCGGTCGAGCGCGAGCCGGTAGAGCGCCATCGCCGCGAGCGCGGTGTCGCCGACGAGGAAGCCGAAGCGCGAGCCCGAGAGCTTCGCCGCCCGCTCGAGCTCGAACCGGCCGACCGCCGTGTGCTCCGGCCCGTCGGGTGGGGGATCGCCGACGCGCCGGAGCTCGACCGCGTCCTCCTCGGTCGCGCCGTCGGGCGCCGAGGGATCGGGCGGGTTCGGCACCTGCGCGAGCAGCTCGTCGCGCTCGTGCGCCGCCTCGGCGAGCTCGGCCTCGCGGACCTTCAGCTCCTCCTTCAGCCGGGCGAGCTCCTCGAGCTGCTCCGGCGTCGGCTTGCCGTCGAGCCGCTGCCGACGGCGCAGCTCGTCGACCTTCGGCACGAGCGCGCGCCAGCGCGCGTCGGCCTCGACCAGGGCGTCGAAGACCTCCGCCGCGCCCTTGCGCGCGAGCGCGGCGCGGAAGCGCTCCGGCTCGGCCCGGGCCGCCTTGAGGTCGATCATGCTCGGGAGTCTAGGAGCGCCTCGAGCACGCGCGCGACGCCCTCCTCCGCCGCCGGCGGGCAGATCCAGTCGGCGACCGCCTTCACGCGCTCGTGCGCGTTCTCGACCGCGATCCCGTACCCGGCCCACTCGACGAGCTCGACGTCGTTCTCGCCGTCGCCGAAGGCGATCGTCCGCTCCCGCGAGAAGCCGTAGCGCCGGGAGAGGAACTCGAGCGCCGATCCCTTCGACACGCCGACCGTGGCGAACTCGAGGAACTTCGGCAGCGACTTCGTCACCCACAGGCGCCCGTCGAAGCGCGCGCGCATCCGGGCGCCGAGACGGTCGAGCTCGTCGGGGTCGCCGACGCAGACGATCTTCGTCGGCGGCCCGGGGAGCCACGCCTTCACGTCGCCGACCGTGTGGATCGGGATCTGCTGGAAGGTCGCGTACGCCTCCGACCCTGGCGTGAGCCTCGACACGTAGAGCTCGTCGCCGACGTAGACGTTCGGGTGGTAGCCCGCCTCCTCGACCGCGGCGATCGCCTCGCGCGCGAGGTCGGGCGCGATCGGCCGGTGCAGGAGCCACTCGCCGCCGGGTGCGACGACGACGGCGCCCTGGTAGCAGACGACGGGCTCGTGCAGGCCGGCCGGGGCGAGCACCCGGCGGAGCGACTGCACCATGCGGCCCGTCACGACGATCACCCGCAGGCCGGCGTCGCGGGCGCGGGCGAGCGCGGCGAGCGTGCGCGGCGCGAGCGGCCCCTCCCACGTGAGCGTGTGGTCGAGGTCGGTGGCGACGACGTCGACGTCGCGCGGAAACGCCGGCGGGAGCCTCAGCGCTCGGTCAGGAATGCGACGAGGTCGGAGACCTGCTGGGCGGAGAGCGACGTGCCGTACGTCGTCGGCATCGCGTTCGTCGGGAATCCCGGCGGGACGTACGGCGCCGGCGGGCTGACGATCGCGGCCCGGGTGTAGTCCTCGAGCGGGACGTTCGCCTTCTTCGCGTAGTCGGGGAGCTGGTCCAGGTCGGGCCCCACCTTCGCGGTCGTGCCGGCCGGGGTGAAGGTGTGGCACCCGCCGCAGGCGTTGCGGAGGAACACCACCTTGCCGGCGGCGGGGTTGCCCTTCGGCGGCGTCACCACCCGCCCGTTCTCGGTCGGCCCGACGACCGTCCCGCCGCAGCCCGCCGCGAGCAGGGCGACGAGACCCGGAAGGGCGAGACGGACGCGCACGGGCGCGAGTCTAGTCGGCTCCGCCGGGTACCATGGCCGCCATGAAACGTCGCGCCTACGGCCGGGATGCCGGCCTCACCCTGCGGATGCTCCTCACCGGCGGACTGCTCGGCGCCCTGTACGTCGTCTTCGCGGTCGTCCTGTTCAGCGTCCTCAACGTCGGGCTCGCGCCGATGCTCGTGATCGTGCTGCTGCTCGCGCTCGTGCAGTACTACACCTCGGACAAGCTCGCCCTCGCCGCCGCCGGCGCCCGGGTGGTGACGCCCGAGGAGGCGCCGGCGCTCCACGCGATGGTCGAGCGCCTGTGCGCCATGGCCGACCTGCCGAAGCCGAAGGTCGCGGTGATGGACACGCCGGTGCCGAACGCGTTCGCGACCGGCCGCTCGCCGAAGCACGCCGCCGTCTGCGTCACCACCGGCCTGTGGGAGCGACTCGATCCGAAGGAGGCGGAAGGCGTCCTCGCCCACGAGCTGTCGCACATCGCGAACCGCGACGTGCTCGTAATGACGGTGGCGAGCTTCTTCGCGATGCTCGCGGCGATGCTCACCCGCTTCGGCCTCTACGCGGGGATGTGGGGCGGCGGCTACGGGGGCGGCAACCGGAACAACAACAACGGCCCGCCCGTCTGGCTCATCGTCTTCGCCGTCTCGATGGTCGTCTACCTGATCAGCTTCATCCTGATCAGGACGATCTCCCGCTACCGCGAGTACGCGGCCGACCGCGGCTCGGCGCTGATCACCGGCGCGCCCGAGTACCTGATGAGCGCGCTGCAGAAGATCTCGTCCCAGATGACGCTGATCCCCAACCGGGACCTCCGTCAGGTGGAGGGCATGAACGCGTTCTTCATCATCCCGGCGAAGGTGCGCTCGGCGACGGCGGAGATCTTCATGGACCACCCGCCGCTCGAGAAGCGGCTCGCCGCGCTCGCGCGGATCGCCCGCGAGATGGGCCGCCCCGTCTCCTAGCGCGGGACCCGCGGTCGGTCGCGCCGCCGGGGCGCCGCCTCGCTACCCTCCGCCCGTGGGCCTCGGCGACGTCCTCTTCGGCCGCAAGAAGCTCAAGGGCCCGAGCGAGGACCGGCTGTTCGCGCTCGCGACCGCGTGCGTGACGCTGCAGACCGAGCTCGGCCTCCGGCCGGCCGGGCGCGCCGCCGTCACCTACAAGTCGCTCTCCTCCGGCGACTTCGCCCGCGTCGACGGCGACGTCGAGGCGCTCGTCAAGGCCGCCGCGCGCTCGGCCGGCGGCGAGGTCGAGCGCAAGACCGACAGCTACGGCTTCGAGTGGGTGATCGTCCACGACGAGGACATCGAGGACCAGGTGACCGCCGTCCACGCCGTCGCCCAGGAGCTCACCGACCAGGGCTTCGGCGCCCAGCTCCTCGCCGCGCCGTTCCGCTTCGAGGGCGGCCCCCATCCCGTCTACTGGATCTACGGCTTCAAGCGCGGCAGGTGGTGGCCGTTCATCCCGACCGGCGAGGGCCAGAGCCGCGACAACGCGACGGAGCTCGAGCTGAAGGCGAAGCTCGAGCCGGAGCTGCCGATCGAGCCCGACCTCACCCGCTGGCTCGGGCTCTTCGACGCCCCGATCTGAGCTAGACGTCGGCCTCCACGAGCCGCGAGGGCCGGCCACGCGGCTCGGCGGCGCGCAGCGCGCGCACCCGCCACTGCAGGTACACGGCGGCGGCGAGTCCCGAGGCGCCCGCGACGAGGAACGCGAGCCCGGTCCCGCCGAGGTCGGCGAGCCAGCCCGAGAGCAGGCTGCCGGCCGGGCTCAGACCCGCGAACGCGATCAGGTAGAGGCTGATCACCCGGCCGCGGAAGCGGTCGGGCGCGATGAGCTGGAGCATCGACTGGCTCGTCGTCGACCAGAGCGTGAAGCAGAGGCCGGTCAGCGCGAGCAGCGCGGCGTCGGCCCAGGTGGAGGCGAGCAGGCCGAGCGCGACCATCGCCGCCCCGAGGCCGGCGAGCCCGCCGAGCTGCGTCCGCCAGCGCGGGCGCTCGGCGCCGGCGGCGACGAGCGCGCCGGCGAGCGCGCCGAGCCCGAAGCAGGCGAACAGCAGGCCGAGCACCCGCGGCCCGGCGTGCAGGGTCTTCGAGGTCAGCACCGGGATCAGCACGCGGACGTTGAAGCCGACGAGCGCGACGACCGCGGTCGAGCCGACGATCAGGCGAAGCTGCGGCTGGCGGCGCACGAAGGCGAGCCCCTCGCGCACCGCCCGCGCTCCGCGCGCCCGGGTCGCGCCACGGTCGAGCGGGTAGAGCTCCGACGTCCGCATCAGCGCGAGCGCCGCGAGCACGGCCAGGAACGACGCCGCGTTGAGGGCGAAGCACCAGCCGACCCCGACGGCGGCGATCACGACGCCGCCCGCCGCGGGCCCGACGACGCGGCCGGCGTTGAAGAGGCTCGAGTTGAGCGCGACCGCGTTCGGCAGCTCCCGGCGGCCGACGAGCCGGAAGGTCAGCGCCTGCCGGGTCGGCGAGTCGAACACGACCGCCGTCCCGCCGCAGGCGGCGAGGACGAAGACGAGCGCGAGCGGCGCGTGCGACAGGGCGACGGCGGCGAGTGCGGCGGCGACCGCCATCGACGCCGCCTGGGTCACCATCAGGAGGAGGCGGTTGTCGGCGCGGTCGGCGACGACGCCGGCGAGCAGCCCGAAGACGGTGAACGGCAGGTAGCGGCAGAAGAGCAGGAGGCCGACCTGCACCGAGGAGTGCGTCCGCTGGAGCACGAGCCACGGCAGCGCCGTGTCCTGCATCCAGGTGCCGGAGAGGGAGACGACCTGGCCGGCGAAGTAGAGCCTGTAGTTGCGGTGCTTGCGCAGGCTCGCGAACGTGCGCCCGCGCAGCACCGCCGCTACGACTCGATCTCCTTCGGCGCGGCCCCGGAGGCGAGCTCGGCCTTCATCTTCGCGAGCTCGTCCTCCACCTGGCCGCTCTGCTGGATCTGCTTGAGCTGCCGGTCGATGTCGTCGTCGCTCGAGGTGAAGTCCTCGAGCGTGCCCGCCTGCGTCAGCTCGTCGACCGCCGCCGCGCGCGCCTGGAGCTGCTGCGTCTTGTCCTTCGCGCGCTCGACCGCCGCCCCGACGTCGGCCATGTGCTCGCCGATCCCGGTGGCGGCCTCCCCGATCCGCACCTGCGCCTCGGCGGCCGAGTACTGCGCCTTGATCACTTCCTTCTGGGTGCGGAAGGCCTCGACCTTGGCGGCGAGGGCCTTCTCGCCCTCGACGAGCTTCTGCTGCTGCGCCTCGAGCTGCTGGCCCTGCGCCATGATCGCGTCGAGCTGCCCCTGGATCGCCGCCTTGCGGGTGAGCGCCTCCCGGGCGAGGTCCTCGCGGTTCGCCTTCAGCGCCTCCCGCGCCTGGCCGTCGAGCTTCGCGATCTGCTCCTGCATCGAGGCGTACTGCAGCTCCAGCCGCTTCTTCGCGGTCGCGACGTCGGCGATGCCGCGCTTCACGTTCTGGAGCTGGCGGAGCTGCTCCTCGTAGGAGTAGTCGAGCGTCTCGGCCGGGTTCTCGGCCCGGTTGAGCAGGGCGGAGACCTTCGCCTTCAGGATCGTCATCGCGCGTCCCGTCAGCCCGGGCATCAGCAGTTAGCCTACCGGCCGTGCTCCTCTCGCGCAGCATGCATCCGCGCTTCCTCTCGAACGCCTTCGTCGTCGGCGAGGGCCGCGGCGGGGCGGCCGTGATGGTCGACTCGGGCGCCCCGATCACCCCCCTCCTCCAGTTCGTCTCCACCCACGGCCTGAAGCTCACCCACCTGCTGCGCACGCACGCCCACCACGACCACGTCCTCCACGAGCACGAGCTCAACCTGCCGGTGATGACGGAGTCGTTCGAGACCGGCGGCCTGCGGATCGAGGCGATTCCCACCCCGGGACACTCCGACGACATGGTCTGCTTCGTGATCACCGACCCGACCGGCGACGAGCTCGTGGCCTCGGGCGACACGCTCTTCAAGGACTCGGTCGGCGGCGGCGACTTCGAGCAGATCCGGCGGGCGGTGATGGACGTCTACATGGCCATGCCGCACGAGCGGCGCATCCTCCCCGGCCACGCCGACATCACCGCGGTCGGGCGCGAGTGGGAGTACAACCCGTTCGTGCGCGTGTGGCGGGGCGTCGACCCGGAGGGGACCGAGCGCGTGACGGTCGGCGGGCGCGAGGCGACCCTCGTCGTCTGGAGCCCGGACTACGACGGCAACGGCAAGGCCTGGGTGCGCTTCGACGACGGCGAGGACGCGATCGTTGCGGGATCGGCCGTCGAGCGCGGGTGATCGCCGACCCGGAGGTCGAGGCGTACGCCGAGCGGCTGACCTCGCCGCACGACGAGCTGCTCGCGGCGCTGTCGGCCGAGACCGCGCGCGAGCTCGGCGGGGAGCAGATGCTCACCGGGCCGGTGGCGGGGCGGTTCCTCGAGCTGCTCGTCTGGGCGGCGCGGCCGCGGCGCGTCCTCGAGATCGGCACCTTCAGCGGCCACTCGGCGCTCGCGATGGCGGCCGCGCTCCCCGACGACGGCCGCATCGACACGTGCGAGCTCGACCCGGTGCGTGCGGCGTTCGCCCAGCGCTGGTTCGACCGGAGCCCGCACGGGTCGAAGATCACGCTCCACGTCGGCCCGGCGCGCGAGACGATCGCCGCGCTCGAGGGCCCGTTCGACCTCGTCTTCCTCGACGCCGACAAGGCCGGATACGTCGACGACTACGAGGCGGTGGTGCCGCGGCTCGCCCCGCGCGGGCTGATCGTCGCCGACAACACGCTCGAGGCGCTCGGTCCTCGCCGGCGCGAGCCGATCGTCCGCTTCAACGACCACGTCGCCGCCGACCCCAGGACGGTCCAGGTGGTGCTGCCGGTCCGCTACGGGATGACGCTGATCCGCCTCGCCTGAGCGAGCCCGCGCCCGCCGTCCCGGGCCCCGGGGACATGTCCGAAGCCGGCAGTAGGGTGCCGCGGCATGCGCCTGATCGTCGCCCGCTGCGAGGTCAGCTACACCGGCCGGGTGGACGCCCGCCTGCCGCTCTCGGCGCGGCTCGTCGTGCTGAAGGCCGACGGCTCCGTCCTCGTCCACGCCGACGCTGGCGGCTACCGGCCGCTGAACTGGATGACGCCCCCGACCGTGGTCGAGGAGGCCGAGGGGCTGATCGTCGTCCGCAAGCGCGCCGGGCGCGGCGAGGACCGGCTCGAGATCCGGCTGCACGAGGTGCTCTCCGACACCCGGCACGAGCTGGGCGAGGCCGCGCCGCTCGAGAAGGACGGCGTCGAGCGCGACCTGCAGGAGGCGCTCGCGACCGCGCCGGAGGCGCTCGAGCCCGGCCTGCGCCTCGTGCGCCGCGAGTGGCCGACCGACCTCGGGCCGGTCGACCTCCTCTGCCGCGACGCCGACGGCGGCTGGGTCGCCGTCGAGGTCAAGCGCGTCGCCACGATCGACGCGGTCGAGCAGCTCTGCCGCTACCTGGAGCGCATCCGCCTCGACCCGGCGAAGGCCGGCTGCCGCGGCATCCTCGCCGCGCAGCGCTGCAAGCCCCAGGCGGCGACGCTGGCCGCCGCCCGCGGGCTCCGCTGCGCCACCGTCGACCTGGCCGTGCTCCGGGGCGAGCGCCCGCCGGAGCTCCGCCTCTTCGCCGCGTAGGCCCGCCGCGCCGGCCGCCGCGGAAGAGATAAGCCAAACTAGATCTTTTCTCTGCAAAGATCGCTTGTTCCCTATCTATAGACTCGATACGGTGATTGTGAGTAAACCGATCGAGAAAGGAGCACGAGAGGATGACCGCGATCGCCTTCGACGCCGCCGCCTGGGTCGTCGTCCTGTTCGTCGCCGGCATGGGCGCGCTCGGGCTCGTGCGGATGTTCAGCCCGCCCCGGCGCGCCCGCTGAGCCCCTCGTCGCGCCGCGCCGGGCGCGCGGGCTAGACTGAGCGCTCCGCGCGGGGCTATAGCTCAGCTGGGAGAGCGCCTGGATCGCACCCAGGAGGTCGCCGGTTCGAGTCCGGCTAGCTCCATGCCGATTTGCAGGGGGGTTTTTTGAAGGTAGGCAGGGGACGCCTTCGTCTCGCAACCCATCTGCAACCCCCGCGTTCACGACCGTGGCTCGAGACGGACGAAAACGACTCGTCTCAACGAAGGTCGGGACGCAGGTGGAAGCTCGTGGCTGGTCGTGGTCAGTCGAGCAGATCCGGGCTCACGCGACCGCTGTCGCGCGCTCCACGTACACGCCGGGCCCGGAAGGCTCGGGGAACGGCTCGCCGTCTTCGGCGAGCCCCTCGAGATGGAGCGCGATCGCAACCCGCATCTCCCGCTCGACCTCCTCGAGCGTGCCGCCCGCCGCGACGCATCCGGGGAGGTCGGGCGACCAGGCCGAGTAGTTCGACGGCGGCCCGCCCTCGATCAGGATCAGATAGCGCTTGGCCTGTTCCTCGAAGTCGGTCATTGCCTCAAGCCTGCCTGACGCAGGATGCTCGCCGCGGTCTTGGGGTGCAAGTCGTCCGACCGCTTGCCCGCAACCGTTACCCGTCCGGGCTTCGTCGGATGCTTCAGCTGCCGGTGGCTTCCTCGCGTCACCACGATCTCCCAGCCGTCCTCCGCGAGAAGCTGTAGCACCTCGCGAACCTTCATGAGGCGCGCACGGCTTCCGCCCGAACCAGGCGGTCGGACGACTCCCTGACGTCGGCAAACGCGTCCGGGAACAGGTGGCCGTTCGTGTTCAGCGTGACGTTGATCGACGCGTGCCCGAGCTGCGCTTGGAGGAGTTTCGGGTGCACACCGGCGCCCGAGTTCCGCACGAAGTAGGGCGATTGGCGCGTTCGGGCGGCCTGATTCGGCTTGGTTGAGCGGCTTCGCCGGGTTGCGGTTCCGAATCGTGTAGGCACACCGTTTCTGGATTGTCCGAGCGTCCGTCCGGTATGGCTGTCATCGTGTAGGCACCGTGTATCTGCGGACGACGGTGAAGCGGACGACGCGGGGCGAGGCGGTGCGCTACCTGCAGCTGGCGCACAACGAGCGCAATGGGCGCGGGGTGCCGGTGGCGCGGGTGATCCACAACTTCGGCCGCGAGGACCAGCTCGACCGGGAGGCGCTGGTGCGGCTGGTGCGCTCGATCCAGCGCTTCCTCGGCAGCGAGGAGACGCTGCGCGCCTCGACGCCGGAGGGGTTCCGGTTCCTGGCCGCGCTGGAGGCTGGCGGACCGCACGTGCTCGACGCGCTCTGGTCGGAGCTGGGGATCGGCAAGGCGATCATGCGCGTCGCCGGCCGCGGCCGCGGCCGCTCCGCAGTGGAGCGGGCGATCTTCGTGATGGTCTGTCAGCGCTGCCTGGAGCCGGCCTCGAAGCTGGAGGCGACCCGCTGGCTGGGCCGGGACGTGGTGATCGACGGGATCGCGGGCGTCGCCGACGACGAACTGTATCGAGCGATGGACTTCCTACTCGCCTGCTCGGAGCGGGTGCAGGAGTCGGTCTTCTTCTCCGTCGCCAACCTCTTGAACCTCGAGGTGGACGTGATCTTCTTCGGCACCACGAGCACGTACTTCGAGGTCGACGTCGACGGGGATGCGAGCGACGACGAAGCGCGCGCGGAAGCGCCGTTGCGGCGGCTCGGCCACTCGAAGGACCACCGGCCCGATCTGCCGCAGGTGGTGATTGGGCTCGCGGTCACGCGCGAGGGGATCCCGGTCAGGGTGTGGGTCTGGCCGGGCAACCGCAACGACCAGACGCTGGTCGAGCAGGTGAAGCGCGATCTCGCCGGCTGGCGGCTGGGCCGGGCGATCTACGTCGTCGACTCCGGCTTGGCCGGCCGCGACAACCTGCGCCACCTGCGCGCGGGCGGCGGCCACTACATCGCCGGGGTCAAGCTGCGCTCGGGGATGCCGGAGACCGGGCAGGCGCTCTCCCGCCAGGGCCGCTACCGCACCGTCCGCGACAACCTGCGCATCAAGGAGGTGCGGGTCGGCGACGGCGAGGCGGCCGTCCGCTACGTCGTCTGCCACAACCCGGCCGAGGCCGAACGCGACCGGCTCCGCCGGGCGCAGCAGATCGAGCGGATCGAGGCCGAGCTCGCCCGGCTCGACGAGCAACGGAAGCGCGTCAAGACGAACGAGGAGCGGGAGCAGCATCTGCGCGGCGAGCGCGCGCTGCGCGACCATCCGACCCTCTCCCGCTACCTGCGCCAGACCAAGGGCGGGCGGCTCGTCCTCGACCGGGCGAGGATCGCCGCCGAGGAGCGACTCGACGGCAAGTACCTGCTCACCACGTCCGACCCGAGCCTGTCCGCCGAGGACGTCGCGCTCGGCTACAAGCAGCTGCAGGAGGCTGAGCGCTCCTTCCGCGACCTCAAGGGCACCCTCCTGCTGCGGCCCGTCTTCCACCGCAAGGACGACCGCATCCACGCCCACGTGCTGATCTGCTTCCTCGCGCTCGTGCTCGTCCGCCTCGCCCAAACCCGAAGCGGCGAGACCTGGCGCACGATCCGCGCCGAGCTCGGCCAGATCCGCCAGGGCCACTTCCGCTCCCAAGACGGCGACTTCACCCAAACCAGCGAGCTCACCCGCCGCCAGCGCGAGCTGCACGCGGCGCTCGGCGTCCCCGAGCCGCCCCGCTTCGGCCGCATCACCCCCGCCGCTACCGAGGCGGCGTAGGCACACTCCGTCACGCGCTCGAAACCGCCGCGATCCCGCTCCCCATCCGGGACCGCGGCCTCAACAGACGCCTACCTCATGCGGAACTCGGGGCGAGGCGACGCAGCGAATCGCGGCAGCTCGCGAGCGTGGCCGGACGGACGCGTTGCGCGTAGCGCTCCAACCACCCGTCGACAAACTTCCCGAACTGGAGGCCCCCGCTTTCGTGGACACGTGGTGGTTAGGTGACCACGCGGCTTTCTGCTCTTCCTGTCTGTGATTCATATCCGGTCCTTCCGGCGAGGCCCAGTCATGGTCGCGCTCGTACCGGTCGGGTGAGCGGTAGCCGAGGCGGGAGTGGCGGCGCGCCGGGTTGTACCAGGCCTCGATCCAGTCGAAGATCGCCGTCTTCGCCTCCTGGCGCGTCTTGAACGAGCGGCTGCGGAGCAGCTCCTTCTCGAGCGTGGCATGGAAGCTCTCGCAGACGGCGTTGTCATAGGAGCCGCCCTTCGAGCCCATCGACTGCGCGATCCCGGCCTTGCGCAGCTTCTGCCCGAAGATCAGCGCACTACTGCGACCCCTGATCAGACTGGTGGACCAGCTCGGCGGCCGGCGTGCGACGGCTGATCGCCATCTCGAGCGCGTCGACGACGAGCCCGGCCTGCATGTCGGAGCGCATCGACCAACCGACGACCTTGCGCGAGTAGCAGTCGATCACCGAGGCGAGGTAGAGCGTGCCCTCCCAGGTCGAGACGTACTTCATGTCCGAAGCCCACAACCGATTCGGCGCCGGCGGGTTGAAGTCGCGCTGGACAAGATCGTCGGCGACCCGCACGCCGGGGACACTGAAGGTAGTACGGAACTTGCGCCGCTCCACATACCCCGACATCCCGGCCGCGCGCATCAGCCGCTCCACCCGCTTACCGCCCAGCCGGACGCCCTCATCGCCCAGGTCGAGGTAGATCCGACGAGCACCGCGCGTTTGCCGGCATCGACCTGCGCCTGCGCGGCCCCGGCGGGTACGGCTTCTTGAAGTTCGATCCCCTTGGCATGACAGACGATCCTTCCTGCCACGCCGGACACTGCCGACCAAGCGCTCAGATGTCCGCCGAAACGGGGGCACTCCATGGCGCCGATGCTCCGGCCGCGCAGACAAGGTGTCTACAGACGATACCCCTCGCGTCGTATAGGATCAGGTGCTAGGTAGTTGCCATCCTTGGCACTAAACTTAGATGCCCCCGCCGTCGATGAGGTGCCCGAGATCGAGCTGCGGGAGTCTGAACTTGCGCGCGCCGCGGGAGGCGGTGCTTGATGTCGGCGCCTTGGTCGATATGCTCATGCCTGATGGGCGGCGTGGCAGTGCCCTCGATGCGTCGAGCAGAGGCGCATCGAGCGGTGCACGGTTCGGGCAATCGAGCACCACGATGGTGGCACTTGGCACTATCGAGGAGGTAGGCATGGCACGGAACGCACCACCGGGCGCGGTGATTCCTCAGGAGCCGATCGGGCTCAAGAAGCAGACGTTCGCCTCGCCGCTGAGCTACATCGGTTCGACCCGGCGGGCAACGGCGTGGGTGCGAAAGGTCGGCACGAACTGGTGGAAGTTCAGCCTCGCAACGTTCGCGCTGATCATCTGGCTCTCACTCATATGGGCGTTCGTCACGGTTTGGTACCTGATCGTGTTTGGCATCTTCGGGATCTTCACGTTCCCGTACCGCTTCATGCGGCGGGCTCAGAGGAAAGAGCTCGCTCTCCAAAGCCAGCAGCTCGCAACGATGCAGGCCATGGTGGTCCAACAGCAGCAAACGCTCGCCGAGCAGCAGAAGGCTTCCGCCAACGAGCAGCAGTAAGGTGTAGCGCAGAGTGAAAGTGACCTGCTCCCCGCCGGAGTTGACAGGCTAGGCCGCGTGTTTTCGTAGTTCGGGTAAATCCTCCCAGGTCCGGGCGACCTCGAGCGGCGTGCGGTCGTTCAGGCCCGAGTGGGGCCGGTGGTGGTAGCGGTCGACGTAGTCTCCGATCCCGCGCCGGGTGTCGTCGAGGGTCTCGTATTCGTTCAGCCACACCTCCCGTTCTTTCAGCTTCCCGAACCAGCTCTCGATGAAGGCCTGGCTCTCGGGGTCGCGGTACCCGCCGCGGCGGTGCTTGATTCCGAGCTCGGCCTCGCCTTGAAGCGACGGGCGGTGAAGGCTGAGCCGTTGTCCGAGCCGAGCACGAGCTCGCCTGGCTCGATTCCGTGCACGGCCGGCGGCGCGTTCGACCACCTGGATCGCCTCGTCGGCGCGGACGCAGCTCGAGCTGCCAGCCGACGATCTCGCGGGTGCAGCAGTCGATCATCGCCATCAGGTAGGTCCAGCCGTGCTCGGTGTCCCTCCAAGAACGCCTCGAACGTCAGCTCGAAGCTGAAGAAGGCCGTCTGCGCGCCCGAATACGGCAACGAGGCGACGAGCGCGTAGACGCGCCGCTCGCGGCGATCGATCGTCGGCCGCGTCGGCATCTCCGCCCAATCAAGCCGCAGCACCTGCCCCGGCCGGTAGCCGGTCCGCTGCGCCGGCCGCACCGCCTGTGGCTGCAGCCGCCGCAGATGCTCCTGCACCAGCCGCACCGAGCCCGTGTAGCCGTACTCGCTGCGCAGGATCTCCGCCACCCGCGGCGCCTTGATCTGCGGCCACTCCGCCACAAGGCGCCGCAGCACCGGCTCCAGCGGATCGAGCTTCGACTCCGCCGGCGTGCGCCGATACCGCGGCGACTCGACGCTGCGCGCCAGCCGCGCGACCGTCCGCCGATTCATCCCCAACCGGCGCGCGATCTCCCGCTCCGACACCCCATCCGCCGCCACCGCCCGCACCTTTGCCCACTCCAACGCGCTCCGCACCTCCCGCCCCCCGCTCGACATAACACCGACCCGTCAAGCCTCGAACCGGTCGCGTCCTGGGACTGCTGTAACTTGGCCGGCTCCGTAAGGAGGGCGGCGTAGGCTCCTCGTAGTCCACGAAGACAACGAAGGGAGGCCTGCGCCGTGAGACGGAATCTACTGCCGTCGGTGGAGATCGAGAAGGAGATCGATGCCTTGCTGGCCGGGGAGCGCGTCGAGGTGCATCCGCTCGAGGTCGTCGGCGAGCTGGGGAAGCTCGGCGTCCGCTTGGTGTTGCAACGCGCGGTCGCGGAGGAGGTCGATGACTGGCTCGGCCGCGCCCGCTACCAGCGGCGGGCGGAGGCGGCGCCGGGGAAGCGCAATGGCTGCCGGCCGCGGCGGCTCCAGACGGGCGAGGGCGAGATCGTGGTCGAAGTGCCCTAGGTGCGCGATGCCTGCGCGCCGTTCACGAGCAAGCTGTTTCGCCGCTGCAAGCGTTTCCTCGCCAGCGAGCCGCTCAAGGCGCTGGTGATCGGCGCCTTCGTGCGCGGCCTCTCGATGCGCGACGTCGAGTCGCTCTGCGAGGAGGCCGGCCTCGGCCAGGTATCGAAGTCGACGGCGTCCAGGCTCTGCCGGGAGCTGAAGGAGCGCTTCCAGGTCTTCCGCGGGCGCGACCTCTCCGAGCTGCGACTCGTTTGCCTCTTCCTCGATGCGATCTTCCTGCCCGTCCGCCCCTCGGGGGCGAAGGAGGGCGTGCTCTGCGCCTGGGGCATCACCGAAGCGGGCGAGCGCGTCTTGCTCGACGTCTCGCTCGGGATGCGCGAGTCCGAAGACGACTGGCTCGAGTTCGGCCGCTCGCTCACCCGCCGCGGGCTTGCGGCGCCGCTGCTGGTCGTCGCCGACGGCGCACCCGGCCTGGTTACCGCGATCGAGCAGCTGTGGCCGCACTCCGACCGTCAGCGCTGCACCGTGCACCGCTTGAGGAACCTACTCGCGAAGCTACCCGAGCGGGAGCGCGACCGCGTCAAGGCCGCCTACTGGCGCGCGCTCGACGAGGCCGACTCGCAGCAAGACGGAGCGCGCAGGCTGCGCGCGCTCATCGGCGAACTCGCCGACGCCGGCTACGCATCGGCCGCGGCCTGCCTCACCGACGACCTCGACGCCTTGACCGTGCACCTGCGCTACCCGCTCAAGCATCGCCGCGTGTGGCGCTCCACGAACCTGCTCGAGAGGAGCCTCGGCGAGGTGAAGCGACGGACGAAGGTGATCGGACGCTTCCCCGGCGAGACCAGCTGCCTCTCCCTCTGCTGGGCAGTGCTCGACCTCGTCATCGCCGGCGCCAACCGCGTCCGCTTCGACGACCTCGACCGGCAGCAGATCGAACGCATCGCAACCGAACCGACCCGCGACCAAGAACAGGAGGTGGCCGCCGCGTAGAATCGATCGCCGGAGCCTACGCCGGGCCGAAGTTACAGCGGTCCAGGGACGTCACCCTCGAACCAGGCCCGGACGCGATCAGCGACCCAGCGAGCGGCACACCTTTCGACTACGCGGACCGGTGCAGTATTTGGCTGCGCGCGTCAGCGCAGTTACAGGGCAAGCCAATCGCCGATAACCTCTGCGTGAAGCCGGTTCGCGCAATACCCGGTTCGGCCCACCTTCGAAGGCGTCGTGCGACCCGCCGCTCGGGCTGGGGGAGCTCGGGGTCATCCGGCGGTTGTGGACGCGGATCCCGTCGGGAAGCGCGCTGCACGCGCTCGTCGAGGTGGGAGACACGAGGAGCGCGCTCGCGACCGACGAATTCGTCGCCCTGCACGACGACCGCGTAGCGCGCGCCTTGCTTCCGCGTGTCCACGTGCTCGGTTCGGAGATGGGCGCCGAACGTCCTCGCCACCGCCCAGTCGGTCGTCGCGAGAGCTCGGCGCGAGCTCTGCCAGTTGCTCGCGGGTCTCCCGTCAGCTCGGGCCGGCGGTGCGAGCCGACCGCTCCCGCAGGAGCTCGGCGAGGACGACCGCGTCGTTGTGCTCGGGGTCGCGCGCCGCGTAGACGAGCGTGACCGTCCCCCGGCGGGCGCGCCGGCGCAGCTCGCGCAGCTTCTCCTCCCGGGCCGCGAGCTCGGCGCGGTAGCGGCGGCGGAACTCGGCGAACTTCGCCGGGTCGTGGCCGAACCAGCGCCGGAGCTCGTCGCTCGGGGCGAGCTCGCGCGCCCACTCGTCGAGCCGAGCCGCCTCCTTTGCCACCCCCCGCGGCCAGAGCCGGTCGACGAGCACCCGGTAGCCGTCCGCGGGCTCCGCCGGCTCGTAGGCCCGCTTCAGCCGCACCGCCACCGTCGCTCCCTCCGCTCCGTCGGCCTCGGCGCGAGCCGGCTCAGGCGCTCGGGGCGAGCGGCTCGATCAGCGGGCCGGCTCCCTCGCCCTCCTCGCCGGCCTCCCCGTTCAGCCCGGCGAGCTTCGCGAGCGCCCGCGCCTCGATCTGGCGCACGCGCTCGGCGCTGACGCCCCGGCGCTTCCCGATCTCGGCGAGGGTCGCGGCGGGCCGGCCGAAGCCGAAGCGGGCATCGACGACGTCCCGCTCGCCCGCCGACAGGTGACCGAGGAGCGCGCGGGCCTGCCGCCCGGCGAGCCGGCGCAGCACGTCCTCGTAGGGGTCGGGGGAAACCGGGTCGGCAAGGATCGCGCCGAGCGTGCCGAGCTCGCCGTCCGCCCCGGCCACCGGCTCGTCGAGGCTGCGCGCGGGCGCGTCGGCGGCGAGGAGCGCTTCCACCTGGCCGAGCGGGATCGCGGTGGCGGCGGCGAGCTCGCGGGGCGTCGGCGCTCGCCGCTCGCTCGCCCAGATCCGGTGACGCGCCGACCGCAGCCGGCCGAGCTGGCGGAGCGCCTTCGGCGGCAGCCGGAACGGGCGCAGGAAGTCACTGCGGGCCTCCTGCAGCGCCTGGCGGATCCACCAGGAGGCGTAGGCCGGGAAGGGCACGCCGCGGGCGGGGTCGTAGCGGGCGAGGGCGCGGAGCAGGCCGACGCAGCCCTCCTGGACGAGATCGCGCTGCTCGAGCCCGTCCGTACGGCCGGCCCGGGCGAACGACTCGACGAGCGGCAGCAGCTTGCGGACGAGCCGCTCGCGGGCGGCCGGGTCGCCGCGGCCGGCCCGGACGGCGAGCCCGTGGAGGCAGTCGGCCTCCTCGCTCCCCGGGTGGCCCCGGGCCGCCCGGTCAGGTGAAGGCCCGCTCGGCTGCATCGGCGACAACGGGATTGTGCCTGCGCGCCGCCCGGTGGCGGGGCCGCCCCCGGGCTTGAGTCGCGGCTCCGGAAGCCTACTCCATAAAAGGCAGCGTCTCGCCGGCCGGCCCACCCGCCGGGCGGTGCGCTGCGCGAGGCGGGCGGTCGCCCGGGGCGGTCGCGCGAGCGGCGCGGCCTCGTGTCGCCGGGGGCCGGCGGTGGACGAGACGAGGAGGTGTCGTGCAGGGAGAGCTCGCCGGAGGTGCTGTTCGGATCGGCCTCGTCGGCACGTACCCGCCGACGCGCTGCGGGATCGCGACGTTCACGCGGTCGCTCGCGACCGCGATGCGGACGGTGCGACCGGACTGCGAGGTCGGCGTCGTCGCCGCCGTCGACGGCGCGGCCCCGGCCGCGCAGGCGCGGGAGGTGGTCGCGCAGCTCGTCGCGGGCTCGCCCGGCTCGCAGGCCGCGGCGGCCGCCGTGCTCGATCGCTTCGACGTCGTCGTCGTGCAGCACGAGTTCGGGATCTTCGGCGGCAAGGACGGGAGCGAGGCGCTCGAGCTCGTCGAGCGGCTCCGCGCCCCGGTGATCGTCGTGCTGCACACCGTGCCGCGCCGGCCGACGCCCGGGCAGCGGCGGATCCTCGAGCGGCTCGGCGCCCGGGCGGAGCGGCTCGTGGTGCAGAGCGGCGCGGCGCGGGCCCGCCTCCTCGAGCAGTACGACGTCCGCACCGAGAAGGTGACGACGATCCCGCACGGCGCCCGCCTGAACCTCGGCGGGGACGGGCACGCGCGCCGCGACGGCGCCGCCCCGGTCGTGCTCTCCTGGGGCCTGCTCGGCCCCGACAAGGGCTACGAGTTCGGGATCGAGGCGATCGCCATGCTCGCCGACCTCGAGCCGGCGCCGCGCTACGTCGTCGCCGGCCAGACCCACCCCAAGGTCAGGGAGCGGTTCGGGGAGGCCTACCGCGAGTCGCTGCGAGCCCTCGCCGAGCGGCTCGGCGTCGCCGAGCGGGTCGAGCTCGACGACGGCTACCGCGACACCGCCTCCCTGCTCGACCGCGTCCGCGCCGCCGACGTCGTCCTGCTCCCCTACCGCTCGCGCGAGCAGGTCGTCTCCGGCGTCCTCGTCGAGGCGCTCGCCTCCGGCAAGCCGGTGGTGGCGACGCGCTTCCCCCATGCCGAGGAGCTGCTCGGCGAGGGCTCCGGGCTCCTCGTCCCGCACGAGGACGCGGCCGCGATCGCCGCGGCGCTGCGGCGGCTGCTGACCGAGCCGGCGCTGCTCGCGCGCGCCGCCGCCGTCGCGCGACGCCAGGCGGCGTCGCTCGCCTGGGAGAGCGTCGGCGCCCGCTACCTCGAGCTCGTCGAGCAGGTGGTCGGCGCCCGCCGCCGGCGGCGGGCGCCCCGCCTCCTCCCCGACCCGCCGTTCGCGCACCTGCTCCGGCTGGCCGACGGGACCGGCGTCTTCGAGCACGCGAAGCTGACCGTGCCGCGACGCGAGCACGGCTACTGCACCGACGACGTCGCGCGGGCGCTCGTCGTCCTCCTCCGCGAGCCGCGGCGGCCGGCGGCGCTCGCCCGGCTCGCCGAGACCTGCCTCGCGTTCCTCGAGCAGGCGCAGCTCCCGGACGGGCGCTTCCGCAACCGGCGCTCCGCCGAGGGCCGCTGGCTGGACGCGGCCGGCGCCGACGACGCCACCGGCCGGGCGCTCTGGGCAGCGGGGGTCGCCGCCGCCGCGGCCGCGACCGGGACGGAGCGCCGGCGCGCCGCCGCCCTGCTCGAGGCCGGCGCCGGCTTCCGCAGTCCCTGGCCGCGGGCGAACGCGTTCGCGGTCCTCGGCGCGGCCGAGCTCCTCGCGCGCGCGCCGTCCTCGCCGGCGGCGCCGGCGGCGGCCCGGCTGCTCGAGGCCGCGGCGGCCGGGCTCGGGCGGCGCCGGCCCGACCCCGAGTGGCCGTGGCCGGAGCCGCGGCTCGCGTACGCGAACGCCGTGCTCGCCGAGGCGCGCATCGCCGCGGGGCTCGCGCTCGACGAGGAGCGCCTCCTCGACGAGGGGCTCGAGCTCCTCGACTGGCTCGTCGCGACGGAGACGCGCGACGGGCACTTCAGCTTCACGCCCGCCGGCGGCTGGGCGCCGGGGGAGCGGCGGCCGGGGTTCGACCAGCAGCCGATCGAGGCGGCCGCGATGGCGGACGCGTGCGCGCGCGCCTTCGACGCGACCGGCGAGCCGGCGTGGGCGGAGCGCGCCCTCCGCGCCGCCGCCTGGTTCCTCGGCGCCAACGACGTCGGCGTCCCGCTCTACGACGCGGCCACCGGCGGCTGCCGCGACGGGCTCGAGCCGGCGGGCGTGAACGAGAACGAGGGCGCCGAGTCGACGCTCGCGCTGATCGCGGCGCTGCAGCAGGCCCGGCGGCTCCGGACCG
>Ga0070737_10000250_pt1 | contig 130030 bp, 124 predicted proteins | sample Coa_R1_10_FD_66438 | JGI IMG/M metagenome (GOLD analysis project Ga0070737, IMG submission 66438) | Surface soil microbial communities from Centralia Pennsylvania, which are recovering from an underground coalmine fire - Coalmine... | ecosystem: Environmental > Terrestrial > Soil >...
TTCGTCGTTGTACTTGCTCCAATTCCTGTCGTCTGACATGCCGTGAGATTGGGCGCCTCAGTACAAGCACACTTGAGACAAAATTAGTAGACTACGTGCTTGAATCGTGCAACACAGCACCAGCGCGAATAGACTTATACACTCTTCATAAAGAGAGCGCAATTAGCTTGGCAAGCAAAATCATTCCAAGGTATGGATGGCTCAAAGACATTCCAGACAAAAGAGACTACCCGTACGTGCCCCCTCCGGATGTAGTCAGAAACATTCCCCCGACCGTTGACCTGCGTCCTTATTTTCCAAGAATTTACAACCAAGGCAATTTGAACAGCTGCACCGCAAACGCTATCGCGGCTGCCCTAGAATTCGATGAGAAAAAGCAAGGCATCACAAGGCCCTTTGTCCCCTCGAGGCTCTTCATTTACTACAGTGAAAGGGAAATGGAGGGCGACGTCGAAAGCGACAATGGGGCTCAAATCAGAAATGGAATAAAATCTGTTTCAAAACTCGGATGCTGCAGGGAAACCCTATGGCCGTACTTAGAGAAGAAGTTGAAGATCAAACCGTCCACCCCATGTTACCGACAGGCAATGAAGTATAGAGCATTAGAATACCAGAGATTAGAGCACAACCTCATTCATATGAAGTCATGCCTTGCTTCGGGATTTCCATTTGTCTTCGGCATCAAAGTCTACTCCAGTTTTGAGGGCGCCAGAGTAAGAAAAACTGGCCATCTGGAGATGCCTGAGAAAAATGAAAAACTCGTGGGCAAGCACGCAGTCATAGCGGCAGGCTATCTAGACTCGCGAAGGTGGTTCATTGTGAGAAATTCCTGGGGAGAAAAGTGGGGGCTTGGAGGGTACTTTACAATCCCGTACGAGTACCTTCTAAACAGAAGGCTTTCTGCCGACATCTGGACGATACGAGTAATTCGCTAGATCTTTTTCTATAAAAATCAAAGTTTGCCTATTCTAGTCTCGGAAACTTGAGCTTTCCCACATAGCGAAATATCCACCTCACGAGATCGTCGTAGACTTCGATTCCAGCCTGAGTCAGCGAGACGTACCCGCCTTCATCACTAATCGCAACAAATTCCCTCTCGATCATCCAATCAAGATAGCTTGAGAGCCTGTTGTATGCGAGCCCCGTGGAAGTGGCTAGCGCAGTCCTGTTGAGGCTTCCCTTTTCCTTGAGGACGTTGATGATTCGCGCGATAACGTAGAGATCGGGCTTTTTACCCTCGAATTCACTGTGCTTTCCCCCACTAGCGACATCAGTGTTCTTCGATGGTTCCTGTCTCTCCGAACTCTGGTCTTTTGAATTCACTGTTGAACCACCGAAGCTCCCACGTTATTGCATCCAGGGATACGACCTGGCGGTAGCGTCTCCCAAGGTCCCGCCTAATTAAGACAAGCACGAGTATCAATGATATCAGCCCAAGGACGTAGAAGTTGATCCCGGTGTGCAGGAGAGAGATTCCAAAGCCGTAGGGGAAGAAGAGTATGATGAAGGCGAGCAACCAGTAACCCAGAACCTTGATCACGGAGTAGACGGCATACCCAATCTTGGAGATGCGCATGTCCTCGAGGACAGAGTCCCAATCAAGAGCTTGAAGGAGCCTCAAAGCTCCAGGGAACCCTTCCTTCATCGCTTCCCTCCACTCCCCTCCCCTGACAGAGCGCAGCTTCCTGTCAACCCAGAATACTCCGACGAGGACTCCAATCGCCGGGATAAGGAAAAGCGAGAGCCCTGCCAGGAGTTGCACGATTGGGCTGGCTTGAGATCCTCCTACGACGCTTCCACAGATGAACATCGAAGCGGTGCTATAATAGCAGGGGAAACCGCTTGCAATCTTGAAGAAATTTACGGTCAGTTCTAATGCGAGCAGCAGGACAACAGAACATAGGACTATTGCAGCAAAATCGAGAAGAAGCCTGGAGAATGCTCTGTATTTCTTTACCTGATCTAGGGCGGTCATGAGTTCCATAACTTTCGTCATTACGGCTGCTTCTTCGTTAATCGTTCTGCTCATAACGCGACACCGTACCCAGAGATTGCGACCTGCGCATCTCCGTGGATTATTATCGGATAAAGCTCAACTGCAAGGCCCTGAAAAGAAGTTGCGCTGTTGGAGGCCATTATCGAAGAAACGTAGGTTGTAGCGTCCCCAACGTTCTGGGCAATCGTCACGTTCAACGGATGATCCTGCGAAAGAGGAACCGGCCCGCTGATCGCACCGTTCGCGAGTGAAAAACCTGTCATCGGTAGTTTGATTCTCATTGAGAAACCCGATGACGGGTTGTTGGCGCTAAACGATGTACCGTTCGGGAGTACTATATCGACCTGGCTCGGTGTGCCGTTGACCACGCTAGGGAGGACCAAGAGATCGACGCTCGCGCTCACATAATTCCACTTGCCGATCACTATAACCGAGTTACCGAAAATGACCCCCTGATCATCGACATTGTGAAACAGGGACAGCACCAGAAACTGCCCTGATATAATTAAAACAAGGATGAATATCACCCATGCTTTGCTTATCATGAACTAATTATAGTGACGTATCGAATATAAGCGGAACTCACTCGGAAGTAGTTTGCATCCGAAGTTTCACAACGTCCTACTTGGGCGCAATACTCTTTCATAAGAAGTGAAGCTCCCCTTTCTTTTTTGGAGCATGTTGTAGTTAGGAATCACCCGATTATGCACTATCACGGTTTGTAATGTCTGAACATACGCCTAGATCCTCGTGCAATGCCTTTACCTAAGATTGCAAGATTTTCTGATTTTGTCGAAAAATATTCGAAACAATTTCTTTCGAGAGAATTCTTCGAGATTAACGAATTCGTGCTTGTTTAATACAACTTGCGTTGCTCATAAGGAGAACTCGGAAGTGGCTTTCGATACAGTTGAGCAAGATAGAGGATGTTGACGAACAAGAGAGCAGGTCAGATCGAAGGAAATTAAGACGGGGAGTGGATTCCGTTGAAGAGGAGGATGATCGCTCATTGACTGGAGGCAAAGCCTCCACCACCTCGATTAAGGATGTGTCCGAGGCTGCAAGCGAAGACAAGGAAGAAGAATTCTGAAGGTTACTGATTTTAGGGGGTCGCCAACTAGCGGGAGACAGAGATATTCTTTCTCCGACACGCATTATTTTGAATTAAGCACGTTTTCAAAGGAGAGCTTGGAAAGTTCCAGATGAATGCGGAAGAACCGGGCTAGCTGAACTTAAATTAGTCACGACCTCTACCCAAAAGACTGGTTTGGACAACTACCGCACAAAGCTAGTAATCTTTGCAGTGCTGTATGGATTTTTCATCATCAACTGGATAGACCTTGCCATAGTAAGGTACAACGTTCACGAGTTCTACTCAATCTGGCTTATATTGCTCTACTTTTCGCCGTTCGTCCCTCTTGTCCTCCAATCTTCGAAGAACTGGAAGCTCTTCCTCGCGCTGGGTCTGCTCGTCTCTCTCATGAACGATTGCTTCTACTACATGGCCGGGTATGTCATGGGCTTCAACCCAACCCTACTGACTCTACCTCAACGGTTGTACTCTCAGTTTGGATTTGGCGGCTCGGAGTATCTCTGGACGATGAATCTGGGCTCGGTCCAAATAATTGTGACGAGCCTCCTCATGGCAATTTCGATTTACTCGCGAATAGCTTTGACCGCGGCGCTCTTTGCGTGGGATCGCAAGCCTGAGCTGATTCGGCAGATCTTGAAAGTAGTTTGAAACCCAAGTAAACACATCCGCTTTTGTCCCTCAGCACTCAATTCAAAGAGATTTAGGAGAGATGAAGCACTCACTTTTGAGCTGCTGTTAGAGCAAAGTACGTTGTTCGCGCAGGGCTAGCACGAATCCATCTCTGAAAAGGATTTGAGAGGATAAGAGATAAAAGAACTCTGCTATATTCGCAGTCCCTCGGATGCCAAACCCAAGATACAAGTGGATCGTGCTCTTCCTCTCGTTTCTTCTGATGCTAGTGCTTGGCATGATCGATTTTGCGGTACCGTTTCTCCTCGATCCCATCATCAAGGACATGAATCTCACATACGCCCAAGGAGGTCTTCTCTTTGGAACGCTGTACTTGGGATTCATCTTCTACGGTCCGATAGGCGGCGCAGTGACAGAGAAACTGGGGGTGCGCAAGTCGATTGCGATCGCAACATTCGTTCAGAGTCTTGCCGCAATTTTGCGGGGGTACTCGGTCGGATTCTATGATCTCTTCTTCTTCTCCCTCATCGTCTCGATATGCTCAGTCATGCAAATCGCAGGAATCGGGAGAGCAATGTCAGAGTGGTTTCCGTCAGAGGAACTCGGTACGGTCAACGGCGTCTGGAACGCTGGCTTTGCGCTCGGCGCCCTAATTGTTTCCGCCACCACGGCGACGATAGTCCTTCCGGCCATGGGCGGTTGGAGGGGCAGCTTCATCCTGTATGGTGTGATAGATCTGGCTGCTGCCGTCGTTTACATCACTTTCTCTAGGGAGAAACCTACTGACTATCAGATTGCAAAGAGTGCTTCGGCTTCAAATCACGTAGTGGGAAGGACAACGATGCGACGGGGATTCTTGCAGGTGGCAAAGAGCAGAAACATATGGCTGCTCTTCGCAATCTTTGCACTTGTGACGGGCGCAGAAAATGCAGCGATAAGCTGGATGCCTCAGCTACTAGGGATGAAAGGGGCAGGCGCTGTTCTCGTGGAACTGGCGGGAACGATGGTTTGGGTCGGAGGCATTACAGGAAACATCCTCTTCCCTTACCTCTCAGACAGATTGGGGCTCAGAAAGCCCGTCCTTCTGGGGACCGCTCCTCTCCTCGCAATTTCAATATACGTCTTGTTAGCTTCAAGCTCTGGCAGCGTATCGTTGTTTGCAGGTTTAATGTTAGGCTTTACCTCCATGTACTTTTTCCCAATGATGATCACGATCGCAAGCGAGCTACCCGAGGTTTCGGGCGGTCTCGTTGCAAGTGCGGCAGGCTTTGTAATCACTGCAAGCGGGCTTGGGACATTCATACTTCCAGTGCTCGGAGGCTACCTGAGAGACGTGAGCGGCTCCTTCTCAATGGGCTTCTCTTTATACTGGCTCGTCGCCTTGCTGGCACTACCCGCTATTGTCCTCTTGTCGGAAACCGGAAGTAGGAGAAGAAAAATCACGATGGGAAAGGCGAACTAGGGAGAAAAAGATGGCATCCATGAATTCAGTTCTCTTCTAGTTACGCGAGACATTCGCTTAGGGCAGAAAGCATATTACCGCCTTGACGTGAAAAAATGTGGAAGCACACGCTCAAAAATGATAACCTACCGCGACGTAAAGGCAACCGACTTTGAAGGCCTCGTCACCAACTTTTACTCGTACTTTGATGAGCTCAAGGAAAATCCGGACCTCGGCCTTGTCCTCTACAGGCAAAAGCCAACAATCGCCCAGGAACTTGAGTGGTTCTCTCACCTATTCAGGAACATCGAACACGGAGATGCGGTTGCAACTGTAGCCGAGGAGAATTCCCGGCCAGTGGGCATGTGCGAGGTAAACAGGCTCAGACCCGGCACCGACATTTCCCACCGCGGAATATTAGGCATTGTTGTAAGGAAGGAGTACAGGGGCAAGGGTGTCGGTACTCGCCTCGTAGAGGAGACTTTGAAGAAATGCAGGGGCAAATTTGAGATTGTAAAGCTCTCAGTCTTCAGCATCAATAGGGCCAAGAGGCTGTATGAGAGATTTGGGTTCAGGGTATACGGCCACTTCCCTCAGGCGATAAAGAGGGGCGACCAGTACTTCGACGAAGATGTGATGTATCTGAGGGTCTGATGCCGAATTGCCACTACAATGTAAATTGCTCAGAAGCGTTCTCACTAGTGGACAGTCCTCAACACGTACTCCCCCTGCTTGAGATTTAGGCCTTTTATTCCCATACTCCATGAGATTCTCGGCGTGATTCTGAGATACTTGCCTGGGCCAAACATGCCATTGTGATTCATGACCTCGGCGGTGCCGTATACCTTGAGGCTCCTAGGCCGCCACGGATTGATTGACTCGAGGTCGTCGACCACGAGTGACACGTTCCTGTTGCCGTCTCTCACGTTCCTATACTTGTGCGTGCGGTGGAATATCTCTTGGCTGTGGCTACCCACCCAGAAGTACTTCCCGTCATACTCGAACCCGACCGGCACTACGTCGGGCTGCCCATCGCTGGACACTGTAGCAATTCTCGCAAGCCGCTGTGTCTTGAGGTAGTCAATCTCAGGTTGAGAGAGCATTTTTGCGCTCGAAACACTCCTTCCCTCTCAAGTAGGAAGCACTCAAGGTTAAATATTGACTAGGTATTGGGGATACCCAATCAAATCCGTACCCGCCTTTGCGTGCCTCCGGTGGAAAAACACTAATTTAGTCTGACAATTCTGACAGAAAAAGGGAAAGAGTGAGCCGTCGCCTCGAGCAAGCAGAAGAAGCTTGAAGAATTGAAGAAGAACGTTGAAGCGCAGGAAGACAAGCTGGGTGAAGCGCTGAAGACCTTCAACCAGCTTGGCGAGGATCAGATCAAGAGCTCCCAAGAGGGGGACTCTGGCGTCAACGCGGTGCTTTGGGAGTCTCTGAATACCTCGATCACCATACTCGGGGACCTTGTTTCGTCCTATCGAAAGTACACCGAAGAGCTTGAAAAGTCAGCATCCGCCCAGCCCAGGAGAAGGACGAGGAAGGCGGTGGCCGCTGCTTCAGTTGCCGAGCAGCCAAAAGGCGAAGCTGTTGCAGAAAAAGAGAGTATGGCTAGCGTAGAATGATGTATACCGACAGCTGGGAAAGACCACCCTATTCTGAACTTGCAACAACTTCCAGCGTTCTAATTACTTTTCAAGGTAGTTTTTGATCCGCGAGACGCCCTCGGCTATCCTCTCGCTGGGCTCAGAGCAAAATACGAGCCGAATGTGCCCCTCGCCTCTGGGTCCGTACTTTGCGCCGGGTATCGTCTTGACGTTTGCTTCCTGTTCCAGTTTGCTTGAGAACTCCACGGAATTCTTCGAGTACGCGGAAAAGTCGGGGAAGATCTCAAACCCACCCATTGGAGTGTCGTATCGGATGTTCTTGATCTTCGAGAGGCTATCGAGCATAACACGCCGCCTCTTTCCCAGCTCGCTTACCATACCATCAACGAACGAGGAGCACTGCTCTAATGCGACCGCGCCGGCGTACTGCACGGCATAGCTCACCCCTCCGTTGTACTCAAATGCAAGCCCCTTGATTTTGTCAATCTGTTCCTTGCTTGAAATTACGTACCCTAATCTCCAGCCCGTCATTGCGTACGCTTTCGAAAAACTGTTGACTACGAAAAGCTGGTTTCGGATTGACACGTCCCCGAGCAGGCTATGGAACTTGGTGCCATCATACAGGATCCGGCTGTAGCACTCGTCCAAGATTACGGATACGTGCTTGTTCTCCCTTATAATTTCGGCTAGGCCTTCCATCTCCTTCTTCGAGTATACAACCCCGGTGGGATTGTTCGGGTTGCAGATGAAAATCATCCTAGTCCTCTCGTTGATGGAGGATTTTATCGCATCTAGGTCAAGCCGCCAGTTCTCACCCTCGATCAATGGGGTGAACACAGTCTTTGCCCCAAATATTGGCAGTTTCTCGATCATTGCCGCATAGGTCGGCTGCGGGACAATTACCTCGTCGCCCGGCTTTACCGTGACGTGAAGAGAAAACGAGAGTGCCTCCTGTGCGCCGTGAGTCGGGTTGATCTCGGTCAGCGGATCGACTTTGTAGCCGTACTCTCTTTCATAGAATTTGGAGATTGCTTTTTGGAGCGCGAACTCATCAAATCCCGCGGCTGGAAAGTAGTGCGTGCATCCTCGATCTACGGCGTATTCAAAGGCCTTCTTAACTCTCTCGTCCGTCGGGAAGGCGGGATCGGCAACCCACATCGCTATCTGATCTGATTTAGTCTTCTCAGTTTCCTGCTGCTGTTGCACTGCCTGATCTGTCAAAAAATATTCTCTCCTTTCTTCTCCGCTTTTCAGTGATCAGTATAGATATCCTGTGCGCTTGTCTACCTTTCTCTTGCTATCTTACTTTTGCTTGTTCGTTGGAGTTTTACTCTTTTGAACATGGGGGAAGAGGGATCTCCTTACCAGAGAAGAAGAATTTTCAAATGCTTTTTCCTTCTCAAACCCTTACACTTCATTGGGGGCGCGCGATTTATCCTAACTGCGCTCTCTCCCTCCTTTTCCACTTTTTGCAATCGGCGGAGGTTAAGAAGCCTAGCTTCTTCCAATTGGAATCGGCGTGTGAAATCTGCCACTCCAAGTGTTTCGAATAGGTCCTTGGCAGTAGATCATAAACGTCGCCAATCTGCGCCCTCTTTCTGCCAGTGAACATCTTGGCGTACTCACTCTGGTCCCTCACTCTCTTCAGTGGAGTTTCCATGATAAAGTACTCCCCTTTTCTTTTCGCCTTGATGGGATATGGAGGAGGGTAGCAGAGCGCGATGACTGTACCGCGCCTTGTTTCTCTCTGCACCTTGCTGAAAAAGTCCAGATCTAAAGTAATGACCGAGTAAATCATCGTGGCTTGCTTGTATGAGGCCCTTTCAACGTTCCTTTTCAGTACCCTCACATTTTCGATTCCCGACCTCTTGACCCTGCGCAGGGCCTCCCTGTGGCGGGGTGCAAAGTTCTCTATTCCGACAGCTAGCTTGACTCTATCAGCGATCCAGATGCAGGGTTGAGCGTACCCACACCCGACGTCGTAGAAAACGTCTCTCTTCTTTGAGGGTTTTAGAATCCTAACTAATTGAAGGAACTGTCGTTTCGTCGTCGCCGTCGGCGAACCGCGCCAGGCCTCTGCTCGAACCACAAGATTACACGTTGGAGGAAGAAGATGTTTTTCTTGGTAACGTTTTGTTATGCTTAGCCCGCTTTATCAGCTACCGGCCTTCATCTTGTCGGCGTAGGGAAACAGGTAGGGGAGGCTGGGCTTTTCATTCCAATCTACATAGCAGGTCTTGAGCTGTGTGTAGCACTCTAGTCCGTACTTTGACCCCTCCGCGCCGATTCCTGTCTGCCTGAATCCGGTGTGGGCACCTTGGAACTGCTCCGGGCCTACTTGGTTGATGTATGATTCGCCGAACTTGATCTTGTACATTGCCTTCATCACGCGGTTAGAGTCCTTTGTGAAGATGTACGAGGAGAGGCCGTACTGTGAATCGTTCGCGTACTCTATCGCCTTGTCGAAGCTGTCAACACCCATGACTGGCACAACCGGGCCAAAGATTTCCTCTTGTATCAGAGGAGATTTCTGATCGGCAACGTCTATTACTGTGGGCTCGAAGTACCAGCCCCTCTCCATATTCTTCGGCTCCTTTCCGCCTAGTAGAATCTTGTCTCCCTCGTCTCTTGCGGTCTGAACGAAGTTCTTGCTCGCCTCCCTCTCCTTCTTGGAGACCATCGGTCCGAGATCGGTGTTTGGGTTTGTCGGGTCCCCTAACCTGAGGGACTTTGCGACGTTCACGAATGAGTTGAGAAACCTGTCCTTGATCTTCTCGTCGAGATACATCCTTTCTGCGCAGATGCATGTCTGACCGCAGTTCCAGAACCTCGCCCAGATCGCACATTTCAGCGCCCACTCCATGTCCGCGTCGTTCCAGACAATCAGCGGGGCCTTGCCGCCCAGCTCAAGGAGGACCTTCGCAACGTGCCCCGAGGCCGACTGCATAATCTTCCTCCCAGCTCCCGTGCTTCCCGTCATCGTAACAAGCCCGGTAATCTTGTTCGTAATCAGCTCCTCGCCGACCTCCGAGCCGGATCCAGTGACGACGTTGAGAACACCTTTCGGGAATCCGGCTTGCTCGGCAAGCTTCACAAGCTCAATAGTAGAGAGAGGCGTGTTGCTCGAAGGCTTCGTCACAATAGTGTTCCCTGTGATCAGCGCCGGAGCGAGTTTCCTTGCGACCGTCGAGGACGGAAAGTTCCAAGGCGTGATCGAAGCGACCACTCCTATGGGAAGCTTCAGTATCATGATTGACTGCTTCGGGTAATCACTCGGGAGAACGTCACCCTCTATCCTCCTTGCGAACTCTGCATAGTACTCAAAGTTGGTTGCGGCGCCGTCGATTTCCGATCTCGATTCGTAGAGTGGTTTGCCCTGCTCGGCCGTCAGTATTCGAGCTAGCCTCTCCCTGTCGCGTCGAATTAGCTCAGCGATCTTCAGGAGATACTTGCTCCTCTGGAGCGGCGAGAGATCCTCCCACTTGCCCTGAGCCAGCTCGGCGGCTTCAAGAGCGCGCTTGACGTCCTCTCGGGTCGCCTTTGGTACCGCTGCAATCACCTCTTCCGTCGCCGGGTTCACGACATCGAGTGATTGTCCAGCGCGTGGCCTTACCCACTCACCATCAATGTACATCCCGTATTCTTGGCTCTTTACTTCTGAGGATATCTTTGCCTCTGATGCACTTTCCATCATTTTTGAAATCTCATTCCTCGTTCCAAAGTCTCTGAGAGAGATCTTACCATTTTTTCTCTCACAGATGCTCTAAATAGAGAGTAGAAGATCAGGAAGGTTATAACAGTTTATTATTCCTGATAGAAGGATCTTCGCCTTTAAAGTCCTATATTCGTACACCTTGTCCCTTCCCTTAATTCAAGGGCCTCTCTTGTTGCAACGCGGAAGAGAGCATGTCTAATCACAAAATTGTATGTTGCAACGCTCGAGATGAGAGCGTGAATCCGTATATTAAGAGATGGCTGTCAACAGTCATTCCTTCATATCCCGCGAAGCGGCGAGCATCAATAGCGCTAATGTTTTGCGTAGTAATCAGCCACGCGCCGGAAAGACAACTTTGGTTCCCAAGTCATATCAGGATAAGTCACTCCATGGCTCGAGGAGTAACTCTTGACCAGACTGTAACTCGCGATGTCAGGGTTAAACGCTAGATTCTGGAGCATTTTTGTAACGACGGGATCATTCGTCTCGATGGCGGGTTGGACGAAAGTGAATACAAATGCGCCATCCACACCTACGTCGTCCAGGATACTCAACTGATCTGATAGCTCGTGTGCTTGGACCTCCTGATCGTAAACTACGTTGCCCTTCAGAACACGTGGCATCTTTGAAAAGTCAATAACATCCCAGCCCATCCCTCCGAGATCCTCCGCACCACGATACGTGCAACAGCCGAACTCGCCGATGACAACAGGCTTGTTGTACTTGAAGTATTGCTTCACAAGCTCGCCGTAAGAATTCTTGGTGAACCTGTCCCGATAAGCGTCTATGCATACATAATCAAAATTGCTCCAATCGACCGACTCGATCCGCGGTAAGGATGCGTAAGTGATCTTGCGTTGAAGACACTCCTAACAGCACGGGCTACTCTCGCAAGGTAATCATTTAGCGGCTTGACGTATTTCCCAGCTTTCATATTCTCCCTGAAGCCTGGGCTTCCAAATCTCTCCATGACGTTACTTCCCTCGACTATGCCCTGCATCAAACCCGTCAACTCCGTTCCCACGCTAAACACGATCTCCTTTTCCGATGAAACCGAGCGAAGCTCTTCAGCCTCTTCCGCCGCTTTTACTGTGTACTCGAATGTCTCCTCTTGAGCCTTGTCATACATCTCTGGTGCGAGCCAAACCTCATTGAAGCCCTGCTGCTACGCATCCTTTGCTGCCCTCATTACGTTGTTAATGTCGTGCCCCTGAATCTTGATTGCATTGCAGTTTAGGTCACTCTTGATAATCTGGAGCTCTCGATGAATTATCGCGGGATCGAAAGTCGGGCGCATGTTGTGACCCATGAGAACTCGCCCCACATCATAGTTGACTCCTTTTAACCTCATTTTAATCTACAGTCACTCTGCTCGAGTTTGCATCATTCCGGATCTGATTTGCAGAAAAAATGCAGTTTATACGCCTTGTTTTGTACGCGGCCCGATGTTCAAAGGATTGTCGACCAGAAAGCAAGACCTGCGGCTGGAGTGAGATATAAGAAATGGTCAAATTCTTGCGGATTTGTCACCACATCAGTGTCAAATGGTGAGCGGAAAACTCTGAAGCTATTCAATGCCCTAATTTGTTGCTTTGGCCAGAACCAAGACGTGCCTCCGGCAGAATCGGCTCGAATAGTTCAACAGGGTTGCTTGATAGATCATCAACAATGATCTGCTTGCCACCGACGCCAGCGACAATGTCATTCCTGAAATGGGCTCGTGCGTTTCGGAGTTCCTCGACAATGGCGGCCAGGTCATTCACCTCGATGGCAAATCTGTTCCAGCCTCCAGGCTTTTGTTCGGTTCCGTCAGGCATTGGCTGACCGCCTCCGGCCGATGGATTCGGCCTGCTGAGAACTAGACGGAGGTCTCCTCTTTCAACCATTGCGGATGCCGGGTTGGGATGCATCGCTTCTTTCAAACCCAAATGTCCACAATAGAATGAAATTGCGGCGTCAACATCGTTGACAATGTATCTGACTTGCAGCTTGGCCATACGGCGTACTTCCCAATCCAAGAGAACCGGAAATATGCCCAGAATTATAAAGCCTCGTCTTGACGCAAATTACCTGTGATAAATTATGAATCAGGCTGGAATGCATCTCTATATCAAGTCGCTTTTCCCAAACATAGGGAGAGGCTTTAGATCTCTTCTGGAACGTCATCATCTCTTTTCTCAAAAGAAATGGCATCTTTGTCGAATATGGCTTACCTGAATTGCGTTAATCTCCCAGAGCACGCACCCGCAAGTGCGCAGAAGCCAAAAGCAAAATGACACCGCCAAATGACATTTCAAGCTCTCAAGCAAACTACGCAGTCCAAATATAGAGACAAATTGCAAGTGGTTTGTTTGAGAATGCCTAAATAAGTTCACTATCGTCTTATTGCAACTTGCGTTATGTCGTAACTCGGGATAAAAAGAGAGATGAGCTGAGAAAGATAGAGAGATGTCAAGCAGTACCCATGAGAAGAAGAGTGAGGCGGGCCGTAAAGGTGGAGCAGTTAGGGCGCGCGGTAGAGAGAGCTTGGGCGTAGCCGGTCGAAAGGGTGGAGAGGCCGTCAAAGAAAAGTATGGGCCTGGCACTTTAGTGAAATCGGAAGGAAGGTGGCGAAGAGAGGGCAAAGGACATAGAAGGCCTGGGAGAGGCGGGCAGGAAGGGCGGAGAGCACTAGACCAGCTTATGCATACTTCATGGGAAATCACTCCGGATAGGAAATCCAATTAGTGAGGGCTACTCACAGGTCGCCCTCTCTCTTTCTCTCCCTTCTCTTTTCTGGACGGTTTGGCCCAAGATTCTTGGAGTCGCACATTGTTTTCTCGGCGATGAGCCGTTGCAATTTTGCTCCTCCCACATTCCGGAAAAAGATTCTTGCCATTCCCCTCTTTAGATTGCAGAGAAAATATGAGAATCACTATAGAGAGCCTGCCTCTTAATATCAGCAATGTAGAGAAAACTCAGCTAATTTCATTTCCCTCGAATCTTATCATCTGAAATCTCAGAGGCAGGTAAAATATTCCATGAGTTCGTACCCGTCGATTGCATCAACCGACGCCATTCCAGAGATTCAACGAGAAGATGGACATACTACTGGAGACGTAAAGGCATCGCAAACTGCCTTGCAATCAACAGTTGCCAATAATATTGGCATCGGCAATGGGAGAAAGAGAAAGCAGCACCGACCGAGGCTTTCCATAATATCCGCTATACTCAAAGTGGCAAGGCAGGGAGCTAGGAAAACACACATCATGTACAAGGCAAATTTGAGCTATGGTCAGCTCGAAGATTACCTAGCTTTCCTGACCGACATAGGTCTCATCAAAAGAATCAACGACGGCGAGGAGATGACCACTTTATACAGCACGTCACCCAGTGGCGTTGCCTTTCTCGAAAAATTCGAGACGCTGAAGAACACCGTGGACCTCGATAACATACTCCCGCTTCCCCGGCACGACGAGTAAGATCTACCCGCACGTCTCCTTCACTTGACACTGTGTGGGCCCTCTGACGTAGCAACGCCTCTCTGCCCACGTCTTTCCTCTCCGCGAACGAGTGAGGGGAAGAATGCTACCCTAAGCCCAATCGAGACTGAGAAGGCGGTGTGGGGCTCCTCGACGAACACGCTCGCAGTAGAGAAGCACAGAGTGGTCGGACTTATGATTATTGCGAATTCTTGACTGCGTGGTATCGACGTTGCGGCCCCCGACTATCGTAACTGCAATGCTCGCGGTCGACCCGATGTTTGCAAACATACTCAGTAGCCTGGAGGCGACGCCATATATTTCCTGCTTCGAGTTCGCTATGACGGCGCTGCTATTCGACGGGAGGAAGAAATCCGACCCCACGCCGTTGGCCATCATTGCAATCACCACAACCCGCCAAGATGAGTTAGGCGCGAGCATGGGGTAGATGCTAACCGCAAAGGCCTGGACAAGCATTCCGAGCGAAGCTGGCATCCTTGCACCGTGGCGTCCGCGATTTTTCCCCCAAACGGAGCTAGCACACCCCGTAGTTTGATGAAATTTCCGTCCATAATCCCTTACCGGGTTTTGTTTTTAACCTACTACGGCGAGATCCGTTGTCTGTATGACGCAAACTGAGGTTCACATAAGAACCATTGAAGGAGCCTCGGCTGCCGTTGGGTGGTCCGGGCCTAGAACTGTTACTATTGATAGACCCGAGAGCGCGGGCGGCCTAGGCATAGGTTTCAACGGGGGAGAATTACTTCTACTCGCCGTTGGAGCATGTTACACAAACGACCTGCATCGTGAGGCGGCCAAACGCGGCATGACATTGAAAATCGTGAAGGTGGATGTCTGGTGTGATTGGGGCGGAGACCCGGTGAGGGCTTTGAACGTCTCCTTTTCAGCGAGAGTCGAAGCGAAGCAAGCGAAGAAGAGATTCTAGAATTGATTAGGCACACGGACAGAGTGGCAGAGATTCACAACTCCCTCCGGCTGGGCACCAGCATCAAGCTAGGAAATACCGAGGCCGTCTCCGTGTAATCGCGATTACTTCGCGACCGCTCTCCTTGGGGAGGTGTGAAGGTCGAGCAGAAATTTGATCTTCGACTGTGATTCCTAGGAACGCAGATTACTCTTTTCCCAATTCCATCCAAACTTGGGACTTTCGCATAACGTAAAATATCTTTCAATGATAGAATGCGATGCACAATAACAACTCCCCCGCAGTGAGTTCTGCTTATATGAGAAGCTAAGAGACAAGGCATACTGTCAGAATAGAATTGATGAAGGAAGAAAGTGCCGTCGCTAAGGTCGGAGAGCTCATGTCTGCTCTCGATCAAGTGAAGCGCTACAAGGCGCTCTCAAAAGGCCTGAAGCAGTTCGCAGTCCTGCTCGGCTGTACGATAATCGCGTATCTTCTAATACGTGTCCTAATTTCAATTCTCGCACTTGAAAATAGCGTCCTAAACCAGCCTTCGATCTTCTTTGCTCTTTCTTTGATTTCATTGTTAGTGGTCCTTGGTGGTCTGGTAGGAGGAGCGCTCCTCGTCAGGCGCAAGGTCAATTCTGTGGCGGTCGGTGCGTGGCGAGAGGACCTCTCGCAAGGAGTCCCAGGCGCTCTGAGGATACTTTCTGAGATAAACTGGGAAGCCACATTCGACGAGATCTCCGTGGGTAGGATAAGCCAGCTCCTCTACGGCATCCTGAAGTCCATAGCCTACATGGTGATTCTCTTCTTCGCGCTAGAGTCGTTCAGCAGCATACTGCTGATTCATTTTCTCGGGGTCAGGATATTTTTCGTCGGCGTGCTTTGGGCCTTTGTCTCGGTTTCGGCGGTTCTGGCCCTCCAGAGCGGAGACCTCCTTAGGAGGTACAAGGAGGGACGGTCGCTCGATTTTCTGTTGTACGAACTTCGGTGGTTCAGCAATGAGTACAGGAGAGCAGAGTCGAGCTTCGAGGCCTGACCTCTACGTCGTCGCGAGGATTATCAAATCTCTCAAGGAGCAGAACAAGATGAACAGAACCGCCCTTGCTACCTCCACAGGCCTGGCATACGACAAACTCGTAAAGTACCTCGACTGGATGCAGGAGAAGCAATTCGTCAGGATAGAGGGTGACGGAGGATTCGTAGTGCTGACGGAGAGGGGGCTTGAAACCTACGACGGTCTCGTGAAGTGGATAATGGAATACGTCGGAAGGCTCCGCTTTCCAAAGCTGGGATCCGGTGCCTGACTTTTTGCTATCAATTGGAGGGAATTTCTTTTCGTTTGAGTCAAACTATAATGAAGAGCAGTATGGCCGGTGGCCACAACACGCCGTCTCTCGAGGCCATCAATCTCACAAAGAAGTACGGCGCGTCCTTCACCGCGCTCTCAAATCTGAACCTGAAGATTGAGGGAGCAAAGTGCGTAGGGTTTCTAGGACCAAACGGCGCTGGAAAGACTACGACACTGAAGATATTCTGCGACATGATAAGGGCGTCGAGCGGTGAAGCCTATCTCAACGGCGTTGAGATCAGGCACGACAAGAAAAGAGCCCTAGAGTCCTGCGGCGTGCTCATAGAGACTCCGGAGATATACCCAGCCCTAACTGCGAGAGAGGCGCTCTCGATGTTTGCGGAGATCAAGGGAATACCGAAGGTCGAGAGGTCAAAGGGGGTTGAGGATGCTCTGGTAGAAGTGGGTATGGAGGAGTGGATCAACAAGAAGTTTGGGAGTTTCTCTAGGGGGATGAGACAGAGGATAAACATCGCCGCGTCACTCCTTGGCCAGCCGAGCATACTTCTTCTTGATGAGCCGACTACGGGCCTCGATCCGCGCGGGATGACCGAGGTCAGGGAGATACTGAAGTCGATCAAGGAGAAAAAGGACAGGCTCATCTTCATGAGTTCTCACCTTCTGAACGAGATCGCTGAAGTCTGCGACGAGGTAGCGATGATTGATAGAGGGAAACTGTTGCTCTACGATACTATAGAAAATGCTGTAAGGTTGTCGTCGAGCTCCGGCATCTTTGAAGCAAGTTTCTCTCGGCCGATAGATTACAATCTTGTTGCTTCGAGGTTGAAAAGTGTTGATCAGGTTTCCTTGGTTGAAAGGTCCAGCGAGCGTGATGTCAGAGTCAGATTCTCAGGAGGACTGGAGACACAGGAGGCTGTTGTTTCGCTCCTAGCCTCGATGCAGATTGGCCTTGTCAGTTTCAAGAGATCGTCAGGCTCTGCCCTGGAAGAACTCTATCTGAAACTGGTCAGCAAGGGAGAGGGAGCGTGAGCAAAATGATCGGCGGGGAACAAAGAAATAAAGAAAATTCTGGGACAAATAGTGGACGCGTCCCCAGAGACATATCACAGATCTTCACGATAGCGAAGTACGAGCTTCTCAACTATCGAAGGTCCAAGAGATTTCTCGGGCTGCTCGTGATAATTTTCGGCGCAGGCTTGGCAGCGAGCGTAGTGGTGGGATACTACCGCCCGCCTTCGATGATGTCAAACGCTGCTTCCTTTCTCACGCATTGGCTCGAGTATACGGTCGTTGTGGTCATAGCCCTCCCCGCGAGTTTCCTCGGAGGGGACGCGATCTCGAGCGAGTTCCAAAGCAGGACCGGGTACTCGATGATAGGCAATCCGTTGAGGAGGTACTCTCTTTTTCTCGGCAAGGTGATCGCTGCTCTAGCAGCGTCGGAATTCATGCTCGTCGTATTCGAAGCACTGTTGCTCGGCAACGCAGTGTTCTACTTTGGCGTCTACAGTATATCATTCCAATTCTGGGAGTCCTTTCTGTTCAGCGCAATTGCGATCGCGGGCGCAACCGGGCTCGCTTTTTTCTTCAGCTCCCTGATAAAGAGCAGCGCGATATCGGTCCTCTTCAGCACTTTCCTCCTACTCTACGGCTTCAACCTCCTGGAAAACGTACTCGGCAGATTGACTAACATCGAGCCGTGGTTTCTCCTGAACTACGGAGCCCAAATTATCATGAACATATTCATCGTGCCCTACCCCGTCCACATGATGGCCTCCCAAGAGAGGATGACGTACTTTGCGACAGTAACAGAGGGTATTGCGATAATGGTCGGGTATTTTATCGTGGGACTGGTCGTGAGTTTGATGATCTTCAGACGAAGGGAGTTTACCTAGCTCCTATCCAGATTCTTTTTTGAAGACCTCTGGGAAGGAAATTACCACTCATAACTTAAAACTCAAAGTGAGGTCTGCTGCCCCCTCCGAACTCTTCTCTCTACGATGACAGTCGCTCGAAGATCTTGAGAAGAGTCGGTACGCGACGAGAGGGCATCTCAAATCTGGAAGGGATCGCTCTGACATGATCTCAAAGCTACAATGAGTCTGCGTAGCTTTCAATAAGCTAACATGCCATCGTGTATTTCCCTGCTACCCAGAGAATAAAAACGCCTTCTTTCCCAAACCGGCCCACATTTCTGGTATAGACGTAAAATGGAAAGAGAGAGCGAGAGGAAGTTCTGGCCCAAGCGATCATGAGCAATAACAGACTCACACTCATCTTCATCGGCAAAGGGTTCAGAGTGTTCGTCTTCGGTTTTCTTAGTATCCTGATTCCGATCTACCTCGCTCAACTCGGCACGCCACAATTCTACATCTTCATTGCGATCGCCGCGATTATTGGAGGCAACATATTCTCTAACGTTCTTCTGACTTGGTACGGGAACCTGATAGGTCGGCGAAAGATTCTCCTTGTCTTCAGTGTCCTCATGCTCCTTTCCGGCATCCTTCTCTTTGCCACTACAATCTATCCTGTGGTCCTCATTGCGTGCTTCTTAGGAAACGTCAGCACAACGGGAACTGAGGCGGGGCCGTTCCAATCCGTCGAAACCGGCGTACTGCCAAACCTTGTACCCGAGGGTAGAAAGATCAGCAGATACTTCGGGTACTACAACCTGATAGGCTACGCCGCGTCCTCGCTGGGAGCCCTAACTGCCTCGCTCCCCTCCTATTTCAAGGATAGTCTTTCCGTCTTCCACCTGCTTTTCCTCGCCTACGGCCTTGTCGGGCTCTTGCTCGTTGTGCTATACCAGGCCGTGGGGAGCAGCCTAGAGTCGGCTGCCAAGAAGAAAGCAGGACTCTCAGAAATCTCCGAAAGGGGTAAGCACAACATTAGGAGACTCTCCGCTCTAAACTTCATGGACGCCTTCGGTGGTGGCTTTGTTTCCCAGTCTATCCTCTCATATTGGTTTTATTACGTGTATCATGTCACGCTGGCCGACCTCGGAGTCATATTTCTGGTTGCTAGCGTCCTCACCGGCGTGTCGACCCTCGGAGCCTCATTCATCGCAGAAAAGTTAGGCAATCTGAGGACTATGGTCTACACTCACCTGCTCTCCAACGTTTTCCTCATAATGATCCCCCTAGCCGGCTCACTCGCCCTTTCCCTCGCCTTCCTCTTTGCGAGGCAGTGCGTCTCACAAATGGACGTCCCAACGCGGCAAGCATTCATGGCCGAGATCTTTGATTCAGACGACAGAGTCTCCGCTAACGCGATTACGAATACGTTCAGGAGCGGTGCGAGCATTCTTGGCGCGCCAATCAGCGGAGTTTTCTTTGCCGCTGGCTTCGTGGCACTCCCTATTCTTTCGGGGGGATTTTCGAAAATAGCATACGACCTGGCGATTTTCTTCGCGTACAGAAAAGAAGCAAGATAGGTCCCTGTGCAGGCCGTGACGAATATCTCTCTATTTTGCCTTCAATGACTTCTGGGCTATGGAATCCATATGGATTGTCCGTTATATCGCGCGTTTTCAGATAACGATCAGCTTGACGCTTCTCAGCCTGTCTTCCTTCTGGAAGGCTCTGGTCATCGACGATACTTTCTTCCCGTCACCCTCTAGAAGAAACAATTCAACGCAGTTGCTGTGACTTATCTTGTTGTGTATATGCGTCTTCACGATCTCCTCGAACTGATGCTTCAACCGTGTGATCGGCTCCTCGTTGAACTCGTCGTGAGTGATCACCAGGATCGCGTTGACAACCCCCTTGAGCGAGTCCTTTTCTCTCGCATCGTCGAGCATCAGCCGAAGCGACGCGCGGATCAGTTCCGATCGCCCGGCGTACCCCCGGGAGACACGCATCTCCTCCATCGACTTGACAAGCTCATCTGGCAGAGACAGACTGACTATGGTCATGCACTACATGTACAGTGCGTATGAGCTGTTAATAATACCTTGCTGTTGTACGCGTGATTGTTATTAACTATAGTAAAAATATTAATAAATCCCTAGGACAATTAAAGACGGTTGCCGACCTTCTAATGCTCGCGCCTCCTCCCCTCTGGATAGACCTACTTCTGGGGTCAATGCTCCTGGGGATGCTACATGGCATCGTTCCGGACGAGCACACCTGGCCAATCACTTTCAGCTACTCGGTCGGCTCGGCCACCGGAAAGGGGGGGCTCCTCTCGGGTGTTTTCTTTGCCGCTGCGTTCACCCTCCAGAGGGCGATAATGGCTCAGCTTGTCTACTTTGCCGTTGGAAGCTGGCTTGAATTCGACAGCAGATTGAACGGACCCGTGTACGTCGCGGTCGGGGCGGCGATGGGGGTCGCAGGCTACCTCATACTCTACGATAGGCTCCCTCACTGGCATCCTCTGATGTGGATATCAAACAAGGACAGGCTAAAGCACGCAAACGAAAAGACCGCATCAAAGCGCGTTCCGATACACTGGTGCATAATCCACGGCTTCATCGCCGGATTCGGGGTCGACACTGGGCTCTTCACGACATTCGTCTACCTTGTCGCCGTGCCTTCAATGCCCTCATACCTTCTCGGCTTTGCGCCTGGCGCGGCCTTTGGGTTAGGCACCCTGCTCGTACTCCTCGTCATAGGAACTGTCTTCGGCGGGGTACTGCAAATCGCAAACAGGTGGGGAACAGAGCGCGTCCAGCTCTTTGGCTCGCGAGTCGGTGCAAGAAGCCTCCTCTTTGGTGGACTCATCTTCATAGCCGCGGGTCTGCTTTACGTCGTGGGACTATCGAGCGCGCTTCCCGTTGACTTTGGGAATTTTGTCGTAGTAATATTCATGGTCGTTGTCATTGTGCCAGTGATGTACTTCACCTGGAGGGAAGTGAGGGCGATGCCCATCTCAGATAAGCGAGAGCAGTACGTGTGAAGATTTGTTTTGGGCTGTAGTTTGCTTTCTTTCTTATCCCACGATAGCTTCCCATTTTTTACCCGGTGACCTGAACCGCAATCGTTGCATACCCCGTCGCCCCGTTGGGGAAAGTGCCGGAAGCCTGTGAGGTCTGGACTGCTCCGGTGCCATCGGTCGCCCGTGCATACACAGGGTACGTCCCGGTATTCGTAGGCTTCCACTCAAAAGCCCACAGCGTCCAGGTAATTTTTGAAAGTGCTGGCTTGAGCTGCGCGACCTGCCAGGTCTTCCCTCCGTCCGTGCTCACCTCCACCTTTGAAATCCCCCTCTCGCCCGCGTAGGCAACGCCGCCGAGCAACACCGAGCCATTGTTCTCAGAGAGGCTCACCGAAGAATTGTCGCCAGGTATGCTGATGAATGCAACTGTCTGCACCGCGCCGACGTTTGACCACCCGCGCGTCTGCCAGTATCCCTGGTAGAAAGTATCCACGACCTGAATCTTGTTGATCCACTTGGCGCTCATCATCCCGTACAGCCCGGGTATCACCGCCCTAAGAGGATAACCGTGTTTCTGCGGGAGAGGCTGATCGTTCATAGAGTAGGCAAGCATGCTATCTGGCATCATTGCCCTTGCGAGTGGAATTGCCACTGAGTATCCGTCCACAGAGTAAAATACGACGTATTGCGCGTTGCTCGCCGCGCCGCCCGCGTCCTTGAGAAGGTCTGATATCCTGATGCCTGTCCACTTGGCATTACCAACGAGGTTCCCGTTGATATTGTTGCTCACGCATTCGAAGGTATTGTACTCGTCCACGGGTGAGAAGCGGCTCTGCAAATCCTGGAGAGTGTATGTCTTACCTGCGAGTAACCCACTGACCTCAAGATTCCAGGTCGAAGCGTTGACGCTAGGGTCGAAGAGATCTATCGCGACACGGTAGAATGAATTGTTTGAAGTGACCTCCGCGTTAACCAGTGAAGCAAGCCTCGGATCCCTGAAGATCGCAGGAGCGTCCTGAAGGTTGATCGCAGACCCGGATCCCGCGACCGCAGGGGGTGAAGAGGACGACCCCGAGAACGACGTAGTGAACAATGAGTCAAGGCTCGTCACCGCAAGTGCAAGTACCGCGACGCCTAACACTCCCTTCTCGACGAAGGTCCTCCTAGAGACGCTCTTTCCTTGCGATGGGCTGCCACCGCTCGCTTCGCCGCGAGTAATCGTGGGAGTTTCTTTTTCTAGTGAAAGAGAAGTTTCCCGAGGAGGCATTATCAAGAGCCCATTTTCCTTGAACTCGTGATACATGACAAAGGAATAGACTAGCTGAACTACGAGAAGTGAAACTGGGAAGAAAAGCGCCGCATTCACGGTCGAGCCAAGTACAGAGGAAATCCCAAACACCGAGGTTCCAAACAATGGAAGTAATACGAGTCCGAATACGACCCAAGGCACAAGTGAGTATGAGAGGAAGAGCTCCAGAGGACTCAGCCTCCTCGGACTCCTCGGCGCGACCATCTTCTGTAAAACAATCCCGAGCAGGCCGTAGACAACTATCGCAATTATTGACGCGACGAGCAGACCAAGTTGAGCAGCAAGATCGCCTAACTGCTGGACGGCGGGCTCCTGGATCGATTCTGGGATTATCTTGATGAAAGCCTCTATTCCCGCCTCAGGCGGAAACGGCGCGACGCCTCCGAGCCTAAGGAGAAAGTTGAAAACGAGTGCGACGAACCCGGCAAAGGCCGCGCGGTAAAACACTGGTCCGAGAGGAGGCATCGAGGAGCCTTGTGCGACCGGCGTGTTATCGGTGGATGGGACCAAAGGGAGAAAGAATAACGCCTCACAAATTTCTTTCTTGTCTTTCTTGCTACATCGAGTTACTAATTCTAAACGAAATGATTCATCTCAAAAAGAGAGAGAATGAAGTATTTGAATGCGACACAAAGTTTCGCTTTTTGATACGGGCACATTCGTTCCCTTTTTCCTTTTCTGTCACCCAATACCTTAAATTTTGAGAGATTCCTTTCGCCGCCTCCACCTAGCCCGTGGTCATTGACTCTGTCGTCATGCTACTAGCAAACATAAACGACGCGACCTCGGTAGCATTCTGCATTGACATTCCCGGCAGGAAGACAAGCTGCACACTCTCAAACGTCGTCAACGGATTTGTGTCGAGGACAATCCAATAGTTTGCGGTTCCGTTTCTGTCTGCCTGAAACTCCGAGGCGGAGGTGGTGTTCATGTTCATTGAATGGCTTGAGATTGGAGTGGGTTCCATCATTGTTCCACTTGCCGGCGTTGCCTCGACTATGAACGTTCCGTTGGGCTCAAGCCCCTCAGCGTGAATTGACACGGCGTACTCATTCATCATGTCTGTCGGGACAACTAGGAGCCATGCGCTGGAAATCATCGCCCCAGATTTTGGAGTGAACATGTACGCTCCTCCTGAGGAACTGCCGTTCATCATTTCAGTTGAATTAGAGCGGCCCGTCATCATCACGGTTGACGTCTCCATCATCTCTGTAGTCATCATCTCGGTGCTTACGTTGGTCGCGGTAACCATTACCGTGCTGGTGGAGGTAAGGGTTTTGCTCACTGCTGTTCCATAGAGACCAAAGCCGACGGCGGCCACAACAATCAAAATCACAACCGCAGCGCCGAAAATTCCGTTTGCTATCGCAGACCTGTTCCTGAGGAAACTCTTCATGTCCCCGAAGGGGGAGGAACTTGGTATTTAGGAAAATTTCAACTTGGGTTTCAATTGTATTCAGTATTTGTTCCAAATCTCTCCCTAATCTTCTTCTTCTTCCTTGGTTTTTTCACTCGAGGAAGTTGGCGATGAAGTGGAAGATGCAGTAGTTTCTTCGGAAGATGTAGATCCTAGTTTGAAGTGCAGCTTCCCACTTATCTCATTGAAAATATCGTAGTGTGATTCAAGCCAAGGCGTGAGAAAGTAGGTCAAGCCGTATCTCTCACCCTGCGAGACGACCATCGAGTTCTTACGTAAAATCTCTATGTGATGCTGGATTGACCTGTACTCGAGGTCGAGGCGAAGCGCGAGCTGGTTTAAGTTGCATGGTCGATTGTGAAGCTCGTGGATGATCCTGGCGCGATTCTCTCCTCCCCTTGCCCCTCCGAGCAGATACCAGAGAAGTCTGCGAAGTTCAGGATCATCCTGCATTCGGAAACAACCGCGCACTCTCTATGAGCCTAAAAGGAAAGATGCACACCGTAATAATCTTCCTCTCTGCCTTCGAGTGCCAGAAGTTAAGAGATTTTGAAAAAGAGTTAAACGTGAATTCGACGTCAAATGAGTCCCTGGCATTCACAAGGCAGGCGGGGCGCGTCCACAAACTTTGATTCCAATGATGTTGCTCACAGTCGTGCTGGCCTGCGTGAACTCGGCGCTCCTGCTCGTCCTGCTTTCACTGTACGGCAGGATCTTGCTAAAGACCAAGGCGAGGTATGCGCTCGGCCTTCTCATATTCGCGCTTCTATTGCTCGCCCAGAACCTGCTTTCGGTATACGCGTTTGTCACGATGCAGCCCTTCTTCGGAGACGCGGCCCTTCCCTACCTCTCTGGGATTTCGGCTCTCGAGCTCGCCGGACTGGTCGCCCTGCTCGGAATCACACTCTGAGTGAAATACGCTCTTGACGCAGAGACAGGCATACGCTTTATAGCAAATTTCCTTGCTCTCTGGTCTCCAGCAAACAAAAGCAGAAAATAGCACATGCACACTCTCGAACTTTCTAACGTAGACTCGGGCTACAACAGCAGCACGGTCCTTCACAACGTAAATTTCAAAATCTCAGAGCCGTCGATTTACGTTGTCCTGGGCCCCAATGGCGCTGGCAAGACCACGCTCTTTCGGACGATCTCAGGCATACTCAAGCCGAGCGCGGGTAAAGTCCTCTTTGACGGAGTGAGCATCTTTGCCTCAAAGGAAGCAAGAAGGAAGATGAACTACCTCTCTCACTTTAACGCTGTCCCTGAAGAGATGACAGTTTACGGAGCATTGAAATTCTATGAGAACATCGAAGGCGGGAACGCCGACGAAGTGCTGGACCTACTCAGTCTAGGTGAGCTCCGGGACAAGAAGGTCTCGGACCTCTCGCAGGGCCAGAAAAAGAGGGTCTCGATTGCGAAGGTCTTCCTCAGGGAGAGGGACATCTACCTGCTCGACGAGCCGACGTCGAACCTCGACCCAGCCGTCTCCAAGGAGATCAGGGACATACTTCTCAAATTGAGCAGGGACAGGATAGTTCTCTACTCCTCGCACAACCTCTACGAGGCAAGAGACGTCGGGACCTACCTCATCCTGATCAAAAAGGGGAAGGTCGTGCTTTACGACAAAATCTCGAACGTCAAGTCAAGGGAGTACAGGGTCGGGATAAAGGCATCCCAGGACATTTCGAAATTTGTCGATGCAAAGTTCGAGGGAGGATACTACATTCTTAATGTCTCGACGCCGGAAGATGCTGGCCTCGTCCTGAGAGAGCTGGTCCAGAAGGGGGTTCTCGTAACCGAGATGAGGCAGCTTGACAACCCACTTCAGGAGCTCTTCGAAGATGAAGGCAAAGTAGGAGCGTGACCAGGAGTTGAGTACGCGGACAATTTTTTCCTCAGATTCAGGAGTCGTCTTTGCAAAGCGGGGCATAAGCCTGAGCAAGTCCTATGTTATCCTGGGAGTTGCGCTCTCCTTAGTTGGCATAATACTCTCAAACCTCTTCCACGCGCTGAACAGCCTGAATCTCATCAACCTGACACCCAGTACTAGCGGACCGGCCATCGAGTCCGTCTTCCCTCTCGTCGGCGTGCCGATTATGGTGCTCTCCGCGCTTGCATTTACGACGCCAGTGCTCCTGCTATACGTCTATGACAAGAATAACGGCGTCTTGGAGTACTTTCTGTCGCTTGGGATGGATCAGAGCGATGTGTACAGGGGATATCTCAAGGCCGCACTGCTCTTGGCGAGCGCGCTAGTCGTCTTTGAGGTCGCCGTGAATCTCGGGATTAGTCTTGCACTCGGCGGCATTACGTTCATCACCCTCGAGGTTTCAGCGCTCACTCCGGTGATGGCAATCCCTGATGTCGCGTTTGCGATGATAATCATGATGGCTTTCAGCTCACTGCAAAAGCAAAGAGTGGGATCAAATCAGCCTCTTGGGATAGCAATCGGCGTGTTGATAGTTCTGCCCACCTACGTCCTGCCCTTAGCCCTCCCAACTTATGCCATCTTCATAGATTTTCTCGTCGCTGGAGTCATCGTTGTCCTTTCGGTTGTGTCATTTCTTCTTGCGAGCAGGTTAATCAGCAGGGAGAAGCTCCTACCCTGAAGGAGGCGAGGAAATTTTTGAACTCAATGAATGCAATAAAGTGCGCGGACTGCGGGTGTTTTCCTTCAGAGTGCATCGCTGCTAGATCTCCGAAAGATTGCCCCAACTGCTCCCTCGAAGAATGTTGTTGCTGGATGGCTCTGCACGAAGATTCAGCGAGAGCAAACCAGTAACAAAAAAGAGAACTGGGACCACATACTTTTTTGGGTTTCATTACGCCCAAAAAGAATTAGCCCAAATAAAAAGAACGAGATAAGGGCAGGACTATCTCTGCCCTTCTAGGATGGAGCCTTTTGTACTTCCAACTCGCCAAGAGGAGGCATGATCACCTTGTCTATGACGTGAATTACTCCGTTGCTGGCACCAATGTCTGCGGAAATTACCTTGGCGTCGTTGACATGGACTGTCTTGCTGAACATTCCATCGATTTTCAGAGTGATTGCCGAACCCTGGAGCGTCGTAACCTTTGGCGTCTGACCTTCTGATGTTATCCTCTTTACTTCTGAGGCTGTGACTCTGCCAGGTACAACGTGGTATGTCAGTATGCTTCGAAGCTTTGGAATGTCCTGAAGCAACCCCTCGACAGTGCCCGCAGGGAGCTTTGCGAACGCCTCGTCGTCTGGCGCAAAGACTGTGAAGGGTCCCTCGCCACTGAGGGCATCAACGAGACCTGCTGCCTTGACCGCTGCCACTAGAGTCTTGAAGGAACCTGCCGAAACTGCTGTTTCAACTATGTTTTTGTTGTTCATGAACTACCCATAACGTCTCGCGCCCTATATCTTGCGTGAAAGTTATTTTTGCGACTTACATATCGGACTATGTAGAACCCCATGTCCTAAAGATAGGCGGGCCTACACGCATCAAAGATTTTTTTCTTCTTTCCCCTAACTCCCGGACCGATTTTCTTCTCGAGAGCTACGCACAAATTCGATTCCCTCGCTTAGGTTCTTCGCGAGGAAATCAGCGAGCGGCTTGGCGGTCTCGGTGTCCACCATCTGGTCTCGAAAGCGCTTCAATCTGAAAAGCTGGCTCCCAACTATGACGGTGGAGTCCTTCGTGTGGATGTTGGTACGAAGGATCTTCAAGATGCTCTTGAGCTCTCTGAGGTTGAACTCCATAGTGACGGTGCAACACACCAATTTGATTTTCCCTCCCGCCTTTTCGATGTGCCTGAATACGTTCGAGACGTGCGCAGGTTGGGGGAAGAGCTCGACATCCCACCCGTCCGCTTTCAGGAGCTCGGCAAACATCCTGAGCCCAACCGTGTGGTACTCCCCCTCAACAAGGTTCGCTAGAAGCGCCGTTCCTTTTCTCTTCTCCTCCCTGCGAAACTCTTTCGCCGTAGACCTCTTCGAAACCAAATCGATGGCTTCGAGCGTCACCTCGGTTGTAAAGTGCTCGTCGGCAACGGTGATTGTCCCCCTCTCCCAGAGAGAGCCCACTTCCTGTTGCGACGCTCCGAGGATATTGAAGGCTTGTAGGAGAGAAATCTGCTTCGAGTCGACGAGCTCTCTCAGGAAGGATAGAGCCGAATCTTTCTCCTTCTTGAGCACCAATCGAAGATACTCGTTCGTATATTGCGAAAGTTGCTTACTTGCTCCCCCCTGTTCGCTCAAACCTTTCTTTAGTTCACCCGTCGAGAATTCTTCAGCATCAACTCGAATATGCTGTTCATCTGGTTTGTGTAATCGCTACTTGTGATGAGACAGAGTTGCGAGACCGTGATTGAGGTAGTAACCGGCGATAGTGGTTTTCGTTTAACACTCGTCGTCGTATAGTAGGGAAACATTGCAACCTCGCGGCTCAAGATGAAGGTTGGGGAGTGCCCGGCCCGCCACCAGAGATCTATTTCACGCATTTCCCTTAAGGAGGGATAACTCGCCTTTGGAAACGATTTCCCCAAAGTCGAGAAGATCATGCGAACCGATTTTGGTCTTGTCGGGAGGTACTTGAGAGTTGAAAATATGTGATCGGCGGATTCCTCGTTGACCGAGATTGAGAGTTCTGAACCTTCCATCGCCTCTCTCAGGGCAACCTGGATGTTCGCAAGGCCCTGAAGCAACGAAACGACGGATCCGGTCCTGACCTGTTCCTTTCCGACGATAGCGGCTACGTCAATGGGTTTCAAGGCAAGGAGTGATTCTACTGCATTCCTCTCTAGGCGACTCAGCTCCGTTAGTTTTGACTCTTCAAGCGAGAGGAGGCGTCTTAGAGCAACTTGCGGTGAGACAGTCGAGTATCTCTTGGGCCTTGACAAATCAACCTTCGCGACCCCCATTTCGACCAGTCGCTGAAGAATCTGATAGGTCCTGACCCGCCCCTTGTTGGAAATGCTGCTGATGTCGGTCCCCTTGAGCCAGTTCGTCCCCTCCTTGTTTATTCTCGACATTAGGACGAACAAGGCCGCTTCATCCTTCGACAGGCCAAAGCGCGTGAGAAGATTCAGCGATGTAGCTTCGTCATCACCGTTGCTCTTTGAATTCGGGCTTCTCAAACTCAAAAATTCAATGCCTATCCGCTGCCACCGCTGAATTGTAAGTTGTTGAGATTACTTACAACCAGCTTATTTATTCTCTGTGTGGATTAGATCTCCGAGAGACAAGACAAAATGGAGATTGCTGCTCGAGAGCTGGCCGCGCTTGGCCAAAAGGCTCCCATTGTCTAGGCATTCGCGTTTGGATGCATTAGTTTGGGTAGTTGGATATGCCAAGAGCTTTGAGACGCTTGATCTCTGGAAGGGCTGAAATCCTAGGAAATTGAAAATCGCGGAAAGAGTGGTCAGGAGAAAGAAGTTAGTCATAGTAATATGGGCGATTGCCTTCCTTGCCTTGACACCTCTGATCCTCAACTATTCGCATTACATTAGTTACTCCGTCAACACAAGCTCCCTCTCCAACACCGAATCTGCCAAGGCTCAGGACATCATGTCCACCAAATCACAGCAGAATTCTTCCCTGGTAGTAGTGATCACACAAACTCCAGGAGAACAGCAATCTACGAGGGCGCTGGCAAATCAAACTCTCGCTTTTCAGAGAGCCCTAAACTCGGCAAGTGTCTCGCCTTTTTACTCCAGCTCGGAATCGACATTTTCAGCCTACGCCAAATTTCTCAACGGGATTCTTGGGGGAAACGCGAGCGCAGCAATCCGCAACACTTATTCGAACTTCTCAACGCTCACAACTCAGGTTTACTCATTCCCAAGCGCGTTCCTCGGGAACTGGTCTCAGGCCGGATACACTCAAGAGTCGATTTCTCAAACTGCTGCCAAGTCAGGATACAACACTTCCATCCCTTATGAATCGATTTTTATCAAGGCACTCAACCAATCTTTCGTCGCTGGATCAGAAACGAGTGGGCCACTTCGAGTCCAGAATGCTACTCAAGCAGCTGCAATAGCTCTGCTTGCAAAGAGCAATCCACTTGTCTTTGCCGTCGTGAACACCCCAGGATACAACGTCACAAATTACGGAACCGACGTCAAGAATTCTACGGTAGCGGATCTTCTGACAAAGTACTCAGGACATCAGGTGACTGTCCAGGTACTGGAGTCAGTCCTAAACGGCGGCTCAAATCCTGGGGAGTACTATGTATCGCACTTTGGACTGCGGGGAGCCCCGTCTTTCATCACTCAGAACTATGTAAGCCCAGACAATTCCACGTATCTTGTGAACATAAACTTCAACGTGACGGAGAACTATCGAGGCTCTGGCAACTTTTACCCGGCGCAGAATGCCACCCCAGCGGTGCGTGAATTGGCTCAAACGTACTTTGGTGGCAACGCCACGGTCACAGGGCAGGGAGCCATCGCCTCCGATACGCAGAGTATCTCTTCTAGTTCTGGCTATGTTTTCGGCTTCACATTCATCCTTCTGGCCGTCGCGGTCGCGATTGTACTTGCATCTCTACTCTCGCCAATTCTAGCTCTAATCTTCGTGTCCCTTGCGACCGCGCTGGGCTACGTCTCGATCTACCTGACGGGACTCGCGCTCGGGAGCGTGGACTTTACGGTGACATATACGCTCACGGCTGTGATACTCGGTGTCTCGACAGATTACCTCGTATTCACTCTCTCAAGGTACAGGGAAGAACTGCGGTCGGGCAAGAGTAGCCAGGCAGCTCTCCTTGAAGCAACAAGCAAGGCGGGCTTTGCGGTGCTGGTCTCCGGCGTGACTGTCGCGGCGAGCCTCGGGGCGCTGTCCTTCATCTCTGATCTCAGGACTTGGGGCCCTGTCCTGTTCATCTCGATTTTACTCACAGTGGCTCTCGAGACCACGCTGCTTCCGGCCGTCGTGAACCTGATTGGACCAAGGCTGTTCCTGAGGAGGTCCCTCAGAGTGCAGAATTATGACAACAAGAAGAAGGCAACTTCCATTTTCTATCGGACTACAAAGTTCTCGCAGCGTCACAAGTATGCCGTGGTGGCGCTCATAGTCTTGCTCGCTGCCCCCGCGGTCTTCTTCTGGTTCAATGTTCCGACGACGTACAACTTTAACGAGGGACTGCCGAAGAACCTCCCTAGCGTCAAGGCTCTGAACACAATTGATCAGAAGTTCGGGAGCAACCTGATTTATCCGACCATCGTCATTGTGAATTTCTCCCAGAATGCTCTAACTAACGGATCCATCACGCCCGACGTACAGCGGACGCTGAGCCAATATGCCAGCTACTTGATCGGCGAGGAAGGGGTGAAGCAGGTGGTGGGCCCGATGATCAACGGGAGTCAGGTGGGACTCACGCCCGGGAGCTCACAGTTTGTCTTCAACAACGGTAAGAACGCGTACTTTCTAGTCTTCACAAACTACGACCCCTATTCCAGTAGCGCGATCTCTCTCGTGAAAGATCTCAGAGCGAACTCTAGCGTGTTCATCGTAGGGGGTCTCACCTCAAGCGTCATCGACCTGCAGAACTATTACTCGGTGGCCTATACAGAACTCGAGATTTTGATACTGGCGGTCATCGCGGTTGTTCTCGGACTGTCCTTCCGCTCGATAAAGTACCCTCTGATTTCGCTTACGGGGGTCTTCATAAGCATCACTTGGACTACTGGCATTGTCTACCTAATCTCAAAATACGTGTTAGGTCAGAATCTGGTCTTCCTGATTCCCATCGTGCTCTACGTCATACTGATGTCCTTGGGGAATGACTTTACGGTCTTCATACTCTCGAGGGTCAAGGAAGAGCAGCAGAAATTCGGATTTGAAGAGGGGCTAGCTAGGGCAATGGTAGGATCAGGAGCTGTGGTAACAGCCCTAGGCCTCATACTTGCCGCATCGCTGGGTTCTCTCGCGCTCGTCCCGTTTGGTTTCCTCGAGCAGATCGGGATTGCTTTCGTCGTGTCACTCATACTTGACACATTCGTCATACGCACCTTCTACTTCCCTTCGATGATTACGCTGTTGAAGGGGCGGGAAAAGATCAATCTGCGACAACTCGAGCCAGATACCAGCCTCAGGTTACCTGCGGAAGACCTTGAATCTCAACGTATCACACCAGAATAGCGGTAGCGGCTCGATGTAGATCAGCAACTTGAAATTGCAGTTGAGGCACATTTCGATACGTGAGATTTCGGTACGAATTGACTGTAATCAGCAGAGTGGAATCCCTCTCGTACTTACTTAGTTGCCCGCAATACTAGATTATGTCAAGCTGCTTTAGCATAGCCGAGCTCGTGCCGATTACCCCGAGTGCCCCAAACATCATGAGAGCCGTGTCCATCGTGAGGTTCTGCGACGCTGAATAAATTGGGAAGTAGGAGGGCCACACCAGCATCATCGAGCCCATCATACCCGCCTGCATGAAGGCAAAGTAGAGCAGGACTATCTTCCATTTTCTTGGGATCGCTACAATCGAAAGGCCGACGAGACTCCCAGAAACGATGTAGCACAAGTGCTCTAATGCGTGTGCTGTATTGTTCACTTCTGCTAGGTCGAAATTGGGAGGAAAATGCCAAAACGAAAATGCAATCGCCGGAATAACGGCTGCGAAAATCAGCCCTCTCGTCTTTGAGTTGAATCTCATGACCCAGGTGAACGCCCTCCACCCCACGTAAGTAATGCGCTTCAACTGGAGCAGCTTTGACACTAGTATCCTCTCGAGTCCGTACCCAAAGACCATGGAGAGGCAGAAAAGGGCGATATGCTGGAACATGTGGAGTGTCAGGTTCGCATCGACTATTGCATCCACGGGTTCGGTGAGGAGTAGGAGCGTCCCGAGGAGCCCTATGAGCACCAGACGGAAGTGCCTAGTGTTGACTAGACTAACTTGAGTACTGTTTGATTCGACCGAATTCATGCGTACTGGATATACCTCTCCTGCTGCGTTTGCTCGCCTTTCTTTACAACTGGGCGGGAGGCTACAGATGTGCCCGACCGTGAGAAGGGGAAGATCTACTATGTTATTAGAGTATACTTCTTACTGCGAGCCCGGTCATTGCGTAATTTATCACGTAGAGCGTGACGCAGACGGGGCAAATTGCCCCGATGACTCCTAGTTCCAGGTACCACAGAAACACAGTGAAGAGGTTCCCAATCATCAGGAAGGGGAGTATGATCGAGCCATTCAACGTGATTCCATAGGGCATCTTGTTGACGGCGAGAAACCCGAGTATGAGCGCGAGCGGGAACCACACGAGGCCGAAGACGTAGTATGGTATGCCGAAGAGGCTGGTCTGCCCGCTTTCAAACACTGATAGGCATGAAACCTGGGGGTTGACGTTACAATACTGGAAAGACGCGGTCAGTTCGTTCCACGCGTGGAAGATGGACACTGCAATTCCTATTGCAGCAAGGACGAGATAGGATTTCAGCACGAGGTCTCGCTTCAATGCAGCTTTTGGAGAAGGCTGTTCCTGACTTCCCACCATCTCTCTTCTTAGGCGCTTCCTGAAAATACAAATCGCTTTGTTGCCTCGCTGGAGAGAGGCACTGCGGCCGCGAGAGTTACGTGAGCGCTAATGAAAGGAGATCCCGGATTCCCCAGCGGTATCATAAACGACAGCTTCGCAAACGATTGTCCGCAGACGTTGCCCGGCTTGCCTCCGTCGATCTTGCATATCGCGGTTATCAGCGTATTAGCCGCCCCATCTATTCCCTTGGCAACTTGGCCGCTGGGGGCTGTGTTTAGCTGTGAGCCAATCTGCGTCCAGTTCAGATTGGAGAGGATGGAAAATGAAAACTGCGAAGTCCTAATCACATAATTGCCGCCGATGTCAATGAAAGGGTACGCGTTTGGGTTGTAGGTGTTCCACAGCTGCTGCTCTTCTGGCGTTACGGGCTGAAGCTGGTTGTGATTCCTGTCTTCATTTTCTATCGTCACAAAACTCACGTATGGACTGGTATAAGTAGCATCTCTAAACGAGAGAGTCGCAATGTTTCCGTCGTTAGGAGCAGACTGCATGTATTCTAGATTGCTAAAGTTACCAAACTTTGAAAGTGCAACCACAAGACTCCACCTCTCCGCAGCGCAGTAAGGACAGAACTCCGCTCCAATGTACAGAATCTCAGGTCTTCCGTCGCTGCTTGTCAGGGGTGTCCCTGCTATCGCGGTCGGGGGATTCACTACCCCCTGCCCGCTCCCTATCAAGGAAAGAGTGGAGAAGCTGACGCCCGAGAGATCCTGGTATAGCCCCTGGGAGATGGGCTGATTCAACACAGCGGTGTTACTGCTAGTGCTTGTCTTGCTCTCCTGGAGGTAGATCAGGTATCCGACAATGGCTCCGACTATGATCATCACGATTACAAGGCCCACGACGAGATTCCTTGCTGACGAGGTCGTCGGCGCAACGAACCTTTCCGCCGGGTGAACTGCCCTGTAGTGATCCCTCAGCGCGGTCAGGCTCTGGAACCGCTTGCCGCACTTTTCACACTTCGGCAATTGCTTCCCTCAGACTATGAATAACCTTTCAAGTTCATGCTAAAACGGTTGTCGCTTGCATTTGATTCCACACGCTGCTACTACTACATGACGGCTGGTTACTTTTGCACGAGAACATTTCAAACATTTTACCGGGGTGGGAGCCTCCCACTAGCCAAGCGCGTGGATAAAAATCCTCATTCGACAGATTGCAAATAGCATTACCTTGAGCTTCTTCTAGACCTTGTTTGTCGCCTCATTCTTGACATTGACAGGCCAAGTTTTCCGGGATTCAAAATCATTTGTGGATCCAGCTCCTGTTTGATCCTGCGCATTATTTCAAGCCCCTCTCCGTGTTGTAGGGGCAAAAGACCCGCCAGGCGAAAGCCCGAGCCGTGGCAGTACTCTATGGTCCCGCCGAGCTTGATCGCAAGTTTCATTGAATCATCGACGGTTCGTCTCAAATTCTCTGCAGGAACTCCTCTTTCTCGGGTGAAATTGAAGTTGAACAATTCTGGCTTGATCCATGTGCCGTACTCTTCGATTGTTATTCTCCTCCTTCTTGCAAGTTCGCTGATCTTTCTCTTGAACGGGATGATCTTGCTTGCGGCCAGCCCAACGTGCACAAAATCAAAACTCTTGTCTTCTCTGAAACTTGAAAGCGGGCTCCTCGAGACGCCCTGCACGTACATGTCGGCAATGTTGTGCCTTTCCTTCCAATAGGATCTTGCCTTCCCACTTTCTAGACGCGTTCCTCCTAGAGATGAAAAGAGGCGGAGACACCTTTTGACTGAAGCTTTGACCGCATCGGGAGACCCAGCGAAGAGGACGTAGAACTCGCAGGGAACAGCGTATCCTTCACACATTATATCCATCGAGGCGGGGCTCAGGTCTTCATCGCGCATTCTTAGAGCAGTTTTGAACGCGATCTCGAAAGTTGGGAATGAAAAGCCCATTATCTCCTGCGCCTTCGGAATTGGGAAACATCGCAATGTGGCTTCTATTAACAATCCGAGCGTCCCCTCGGTTCCGATGAAGAGGCGTCTCAGATCAAATCCCGTGGAAGAATAGGGTACGGCCGGTGTTTGAATCTTCGTTCCGTTAGCAAGCACCCCTTTGAGCCCAAGTACCTGTTCCCCCATCGAGCCGTATCTGCCTCCGTAGTACCCCATTCCGTTCGTTGAGATCGAGCCTCCGACGGTCGCGTAGTCTCTTGTCCAAGGGTCGTGGCCGAGCATCAGTCTGCTTGACTTCAGTACTCTGTTTACACTTCCCATTGTGGCTCCGGGCTGTACTACGACGGACTGATCTTTTTTGTTGACTTTCAGCACCTTGTTCATCTTGCGAAAGTCGATTACTATTCCAGGTCTTCGGAGAGCGACCGCTCCCCCCATGAGGCCTGTCCCCGCCCCGCGTGGTGTGAGTGGAATCCCGAATTGTCTTGCGACTTCTAGGAGTATTGTCAACTGTTTTGTTGTGCTAGGAGTGACCACGAGATCAGGTGGGAAGCCCTTCTCGGGGAGGGCGTATCCCCTGTGGTGTCGGAGGGCATCGAAGGAGTGAGACTCGATCTCTTCTTTGGAGTTAAGGACTATTTTAGGGCCGAGTTTTCTCCTGAGCACCCTCGCGATCTCTATCCCTCGTCCAATGGCACTTCCAATTGATTTCTTGTGCCTGCTTCTCATTGCCGTCGACGCTGGTGACGTTTTCATAGTTAATTAGAGCTATTCAAAAACTCCATATGAGAAAAGGGAAGTGAGTCTCTACTTTAGAGACCAGATACCTCGATCTTGCGCCCTCGTTCTGTGCGAGCCTAGTCAGTCTTTCCAAAGCGGTCGTCGATTCGAGCCATTTCATACTCTACTATATGATTTGGAGGTGCGTTTCCGGGTTCTATAAGGCCAGTTTCGGGACGCGTAAGATGTATTACGAGCTTTTTCCATTAAAAAACAGAAAGGGAAATACCGAGAGAACGGCCGCAGCTAACCGAAGCGCTAGTTTGGTAGAATGAGCTTCAAATCGAGATCCTTTGTACCTGTGATAATTGCAATCATTGTCATAGGAGTAGCCCTGACCGCTTTCTTCATCTACAAAAGCTATGGCGCGCAGCCCGGCACTTCGACTGCTATCACATGCAACAACATACCAAAGGCTCCCTCAAGCTCGGAGGTTGCAAACGCAACACAAGAAGGGCCGACTGCTCACTTTCTCATCATAGACGCCGACCCTGGAAGCAACTTTGAGGGAATGAACGGGAGCGCGTACCACCTTTCGGTTCCCTGGCCAGTGATGGCGGTCCGCCAGAACCAGACGGTGGTGATCCAAGTATTGAACTGTGCATCTTCCGAGCCCCATGGATTTGCAATCTCTCATTACCTTAACGCCGGTGTTACGCTACATGAAGGTGAATCCACCACCGTTACATTCGTAGCAAATCAAAAGGGTATATTCAGAGTTTACTGCAGCATTTTCTGCGTTATTCATCAGGATATGCAGAACGGCGAGCTCATAGTCTCGTAGGAAAAAAAGCGTGCATTATCGAGTTCGTGTTGATTGGGCTCTGATCTAATGCTATAGAGAGATTCACCTTGCCAAATTATAATTCTCTTGCATTTCTCTCCTACGAGCGATTAACTTCGCTAGTAAAAGAGGAATTTAGAATATGCCCAAAGTCAGCGAAGAGATGACCAAAGATGTTGTACGAGTTTCTCCCAACGACACCGTGCTCGATGCGGCAAAGAAGATGAAGGCAGCAAGCGTTGGAACCGTGGTAATCGCGGACAATGCGAACAAGCCGCTAGGCATCGTGACGGACAGGAAACTCGCTACCGACGTACTCGCAGAGCAGAAAGATCCGGCGACTACCAAGGTGAGGGACCTTGCGCCTTCGGCGGCATTTACAGTTAGTCAGGACGCCGATGTCTGCGACGCGGTCCAGTCGATGAGCAACCACGACGTGAGGCGAATGCCTGTCGTCGACAATCAGGAGCGGGTTGTGGGCGTGCTTTCCGCTGCAGACATTGCAAAAGAGCACGCAAAGGAGTGCGACCGCTGCACCGAGAACATACTCAGCATAACCTCCAAGTACGCCTAATACTTATGCGAGTGCTCAAGCCCACAATAAGCTATTGTGTCCCTTTATAGGGTTCTCGCCGGGGCTGTCGAGCTCTACTAAACATGGAATTCTGCCAAGAGAGAGAAGCAGAGCAAACCGCGGCAGGGTCCGATTGCATCTATAGGTTGCACTCAGCCCAGTGCATTATGACAGTGACTATGGGAATACCCCCTCTGGGAAGGTATACTTGACACGCACTTCTCCCAACGTCGGCCATGGAAGGAAATGAGGCCTCATCTGTCAGTTCCACAGTTGTAGTCGGCTTAATTTTGGAAAAAGCAACAGCAAGATCCTCCTACGACAAAACAAAGAAACGATTTTCTTGTACTTAGTTTATCTAGGGTGGTTATGGTATTGAACATTAAAATAAGAAGAAATCGTCGGACGCAATTCAAAGTGATAGAATGTGAGTACACTATCAGACGAGTTAGGTCACCTAAAGCATCATGTGAACTATCCCGCAACTACAAAGGAAATCAATGAAGCCTGCAGCAACATGTCGGACGTTCCAGAACCCGATCGCAACTGGTTCCAGAAGACTCTGCCCGAAGGAAATTATGCTAACCCAGAGGAGGTTGTTTCTGCCCTTCTAGAAACACTCTAGCTTGGAGGAGAATCCAGATTCTCTTAGGTAGCGTGCCGCCGAGTGGGAGAATCTCGACGGTCATGCTTTTTTTAGTTTCTTCACACATCAAAGAGAGCGTGGCAGCGTACAGAAGCTAAACTCGACTATAGACTGATTGGAAAAGAAAGCCCAATTCGCCGACGCTGTGGAGCAATTCAGTGGGCCTTTCCCTCAGAAGCTGGAAGGGAGCATAGATTCCACTCCGTACAGCTATCGAATGCATTCCCGCATTTCTCGCAGCGATGATATCGAGCGGTGTATCTCCGACGGCTACGCATCTGCATGCTGGAAGGTCCAGCTCAAACGAGGCGGCTAGCAGCTGATCCGGGAAGGGCTTTACTTTTCTTACTCTTTCTCTTGGAATCACAACGTCGAAGAAGGCACGTAGCCCCAGCTGCTCTAACTGAGTTTTGATTTGGGAGAGCCGCATCTGTCTCGCTGTAACGATTGCTGTGCTGATTTCCGCCTCTTTCAAAGCGCGAAGCGTTTGCATTGCGCTAGGGATCACGGAGGACTTTTCAGGGCAGAGCCGGTTCCACACCCTTCCATAGTTGCTGAGAAAAAGTTCCCTCCGCCTGTTTGAGTCAAGGACGAAAGTTGATTTCTTTCCCAATTCGAGCCCTCTGACGAAGCGCATCAAGCTTGCCCTGTCAGGATCTTCTACGCTAGCTTTGCTCAGCGCATACTCGGCCGCCTCGAAGTAAATCCTTGCGTTGTCCAGCAGAACGCCGTCTAGATCGAAGATTACTGCCTCGATACTTTGCGAGGAAAATGAAGGAGGCCGCGGATGATGAAAGTATTCTTCCTTTGCCTGTTGCAAGTATTAATTCAAGACCGCCGCTAATCTATCTAATCATCGTAGCAGTCGTTGTTCTTATTTCCTTAGGCGCTTTCGTCTTCTGCGCTTTTCTCCTTGCTATTCTTCCCCTTTTTGCTGCCCTTGTAAAGTGCGTGTATGCACTTCCCCGGTTTGCATAAAGGGTAAGCCCGCACTGCTCACAGCGGCGCCCAGGTCAGTGGAGGAGATGTTGTGCCCCCTTCTACTTTTTGAAGCGAGATAGTTCACGTTGTAGTTGCTCACACCGACCACGAGCTTGCGCATCTCTACAACCTTGAATCCACCCGATTCGAGCTCTGCCCTCTTCGCCGGATTGTTTGACAGTAGTCTGACTTCTCTTCTTCCCTCAGGGAGTAAGTGTCTCAGGGCAGCCAGCGCGTCACCATACGTCCTCGCGTCAGTGGGAAATCCGAGCACCTCGTTCGCAACATAGGTGTCGTATCCCCTATCCTGGAGAAGGTATGTGAGCGCCTTTGCCCACAGACCTATCCCTCTCCCTTCGTGCGAAGCAATGTAGACCAGCGCGCCGCACCTGTTTTCCACAATCCTCCTCAAAGCCTCGTGAAACTGCGGGCCGCAGTCGCAGCGCATCGAACCGAGTATGTCTCCGGTGTGGCATCCTGAGTGTAACCTAATCAGGGGGAGCGCCTTCTCGTCTTTCAATGCATCGTTCTTCTTGAGCGCCGACAAGCCATAGGTGAGGATGGAGTTGACCGGGTTTTCAGAGGTGAAGCATGATGCGTCATTTCTGGAAAACCTGCTGAAGATGTACCACAGGAACGAGGTCCTTCCCCGGCCCCCGATCATTACCGGCAGAGAGATCGGCCCGAGCAGTGCGAGATACTTGGCACCAGTATCTCCTGAGTCGATGTAGACGAGCTTGCCAGACTCTACTAGTTCTGTAGCGAAATCGCGTGAAGAGATTGCTGCTCCGCTAGGTAAAAGCTCCATAGAGCTTGATAGTGTCCATACTACCGATAAAGTCGTGCTGAACGAGCACTCTTGAGAAAGGATGCCGTTGCGCGGGCGATCTGGTTCACTGCTCCAAATACCGTGGAGATAATCGATGAATGGGAAATACCGTCTCCCATAGAAGAGGCAGAGGCGCTTTCCTCGAAGCTTTGCGAGGATGAGGTGAAGATCAGATCTATATGTTCTGGAATAAGCGCAGGGACGGAGATGCTCCTCTATCGGGGAAGAGTCCCTCAGAACGTTGTTCTAGATAACTGGGGAGACAATCACGGTGATTCTCTCATCAGGTATCCCGTGAAGTACGGATACTGCAACGTCGGACAAGTCGTCGAGGTTGGCCCGGCCTGCAAGGAGAGAAAAGTAGGAGATGTTGTGTTTACCTTCCACCCGCACGAAACTCTGTTCACAGCAAAGGAATCTTTGTGCACTTTGATTCCGAAGGAAATCGAGCTCGTCTCGCAGTCTTTCTAGCCAACATGGAGACAGCAGTTGGAATTGTGCATGACTCTGAAGCAAGGCTCGGGGAGACAGTCGCGGTCTTTGGCCTTGGCGTCGTCGGTCTCCTAGTTACTGGATTGCTGAAAAGAAAGACGGGGGTGCGGCGTGTCCTCGGCGTAGATCCAATCGCTTCGAGACGAAAAATCGCGGAGGAACAGATGGGAGCCCATGCGACTTTTCCTTCTCCATCTTCACAAGAAGATGCACGGGACTTGCTTCTTGAGAGCTAAGCTGACACAGTGGATGGAAGGCCCGACCTGATAATTGAGGTGAGCGGATCGCCTAATGCTCTCCAACAGGCTATTTATCTTACCGGAAGAGAGTCGAGGATTGTCGTGGGCTCGTGGTATGGAGAGAAGGAGGCGGTGCTCAACCTAGGTCGGACCTTCCACAGAAACAGGGTGAGGATAGTTAGTTCTCAGGTCTCGCACATCAATCCCGCCCTGACTGGCAGGTGGGACAAGCAAAGGCGCCTTGGTCTCGCGCTTTCTCTCCTTAAGGAAATTCCCGTCTCTTCGCTGATTACAGATGTTGTCTCGTTTGAAAGTGCCGCAGACGCGAACAGGAAAATTTCCTCGAGACCCGACGAAACCCTTCAGGTGATCCTCGATTGTACTTGAGCTACGAAGTCGGAGTCGTTGACAGTTTCGAGAGCGCGCACCGACTCAAGGGGAACTTTGGGCCGGCTACGAACCTCCACGGCCACACCTACAGAGTGGAAGTCGTGGTAGGCGGGAGCAGTCTTTCGGAAAGAGACGGGACGCTTTGCGACATTGTCAAGGTGAAGGAGGCACTAGGCCAGGTGATGCGCAAACTGCACTAAAGTGCTCGACGACGTAGAGGAACTCGCTGGAGTCAATACCACGGCAGAGCAGATGGCCAGGTTCATCTTCTCGCAGGTCTTTCGACCGCTGAAGGAGGTCGAAGGAAGTGTGGAGTACCTCAAGGTGACCGTCTGGGAAAATCAGTCCGGCTTTGCTTCCTTCAAGGACTGGATGTGATCCACGCAAGAGGCAAAGCGCTCGCAACACTCTTCCCAGCTTGAAAATTCTTTTGTCTTGAGCTTTAGGGCAGACGTTGCGAGCTGGCGCCTGTATGAGGAATCGCAGAGTAGTCTGTTTAGAGCGCTTGACAACTCCTCGACGTCGAAAGGAGGGATGAGCACGCCTGTCACTCCATCGGTTATCACTTCCTTCACTCCTCCCACGCTGAAAGCCACGGCTGGAACACCAAGTGCCTGAGCTTCGAGGATGGACATGCCAAAGGCCTCATACATTGTTGGGAGCACGAAGACATCCGAGGAAGCCATGAGATGCCTCATCTTACTTCTGTCGACTTCGCCCATCATCCTAATTCGGTCCGATAGCCGATATCTCTTGATGAGCTCTATCATGTTCCGCGTATACGCAGGGTCGCACGCGTCATCCCCAGCGACGTAAAGCGTCCAGTTGTCCGAGCTGAGCATTGCGAGCGCTTCAATGAGAAGGTGAAGCCCCTTGCGCGGAATTATTTGCCCCGCGTAGAGAATTCTAACCTGGGAAGAATCATCCTCTTCTGCTTGGGAGTATCCAGTTCTTGATGCGGCTTGTCCTTGAAAAGCCTGATCATCTTTGTTGTCGGAAAAGGTGGTTGGACTATCATACCCCGGATAAATCAGACTCAACATTTGGTCGCCTCTGGTGGCGGGCCCGAGAAGCGACCTAACCTGCGCGCGCGTGTCCTTGCTGTTCACGACGATGCAGGAGAGTGGTGAAATCATCCTCCTTTCAAGCACCCTAGAGATTCGCGCCGACATGTTGGACCTGCACGCGCGCCAATCTATCATGTGGATTATTCCAAGGAGTGGAGTGCGTCTGCAAAGAAGCGAGTTCACGATTGCGACCGACCTGTATATCATTCCGTCCTCTACTATCAGATCACAGTTTCGCCTGAGCAGCCGTATGGCCGACCACACGTCCCTGAAGATCGAAAACCATCTCGAAGTGCCTAGGGGGATGGAAAGAACGTCGACATCGTATCCTCGCACGTCCCTCAGGTACTCGACCATCTTCTTGTCGTAGATGTAGCCTCCCGTGAGAGAATCAAGCGACCCGCAGATGAGGAATGCTAACTTCTTCCTTGCGTTTGTTCTGTCGGCACTGTTCCCGTGCCTCTTTGAACTGTGAATTGTTGAAGACGAGTCAAGTTCCAAACTCTAAATCACCCCGTAACGCAATACGACTTCGCCTGTCTCTGACCTTATTTTGTAGTCAATTAGTTTCAGGCACAACGAATCAGAGATGCTACGAAACCCTTCGCCTCCAACGATGACTGGTGCGATAGTCAGTTTCACTTCGTCTACTAGGCCTCGCGAAAGCATGCTCCAGTTAAGCTCGCCCCCTCCTTCGAGGAGCAATCTTTCAACGCCCTCCTGTTTCCTCAGGATGCGAAGTAGAGGAACCAGTTCTACCTGCCCGCCGTCTCCATCGACCACAAGAACTCGGGCGCTGATTTACTTGAGCTCTGATATCTTTTCATGAGATGCAGAAGAGCAGCATGAAACGAGTGTGGGATGCCTTGAGAAATCTTGCAGTACCCTTGAGCCGAGAGGAATGCGGAGCCTGCTGTCCACGACGACCCGGATTGGAGACCTGCCCTTACCTGATCTGTTGGTAAGGAGAGGATCGTCAACAATGACAGTGTTGACACCCACCATTAGGGCATCCATAGCTGCCCGAAGTTCGTGAAGGTCTTTCAGATCACTCTCCGAAGACAGTTTTGATGATCCATCCTTTGCCGCGATCTTGCCGTCTGCGCTCAATGCCGCGCTCAGGATGACGTAAGGTCGATTCTTCAGTGAAAGGTCGCGAAAATTCTCCTCGGCAGAAAACTGCCCAGAACGCTTTGAAGTACTTGTGGAGGACAGGTTGGGATAAAACACACAGAGAGAGAAAAGCAGTGATGAAACGTTTTGAAAAATGGTGAATACTAGAAGATCTAGATAACAGTTACAGGAATACGACCACCGGTTTCAGCCCGGCGGTTCCACGCTCCGTTCGAGAGGAACCCTGCTCAGTGGGGCTAGCGATTTTACACCTCGGTAAAGGAAGTATGCGTCCACGGCTAGGAGCACTTCGCCTGCTATCCTGAATGCGTCAATCTCTCTGGACAAGACTGTATCGACAATGAACAAGACGAACAGAAATAATCCGAACCACTTGAGGTGCTCTTTAAGGATTGGATCTCTCGAACGTCTGTAGCTTAATACAAGTGCAAAGAAACCAAGCAGGACCCAGCCAAATGATCCGCTCACAAAATTTCCAGCCGTTCCAGCCGGAGAGAAGAAGTTAGCCCTAAACCACACGACTGAAAAGAGACTTCCAAAAGTCGTCACAAAAGTGAAGAACCATATCAGTATCCTGAGCTGTCTCCACTTGAACGTGTTCCGATTCAACGGATCTAACCGCCGCGCCATTTTCATCGTTGTGTCAATCCACGCGAGCGTCACAATCCCTGCAACATCAACTATGCAATACTCTAGGAAGCTCAAGTAAAAGTCTCCAGGTGCCGTGAGGCGGATGAGAAGGTTTGAGGATACTAGGATGGCAAAGAATACGGCGACAACTCCAACCCACTGGGCGCGACTCCTGTAAAGGGGAGTCATTAGGGCATTCCTAATCCTAAACGCCCACACCGCACCGTAGGCGTAGAGTGCTACGACAACGGCCCCTAGTGCGTAAAGAAGTATGGTGAAGACAAGTATTGAATAGTCACTTGGCATAGGCGCTTATCTCCATTTTCCCCTTTGAAAACTCGTACCGAAAGTAGTTAGGGCGTGGCACCGTCCCGCGCATCTTTCTCACGCGAAAAAGCGGGTCGACACGCGGACCCTCCTCATACAACCTTAACTCAAGTACTCCATCAAAGAGCTGCTCCATCGCAGCTAGAACCTGAGGCTGGTGCATCCCTTCTTCAATCGTGGCAAGGAATACGGCGTTGCTCTGCTTTGAACCGGCCAACAACTGAGTGAAAAAGCGGTAGATTGTATCCGCCGAATTGAGCATCAGGAGAGAGGATAAAATATCTGTCACAACGCGGACTCTCTTACCCTCTCCGGCGTTCGTGCGCACCGCCTCCTTTATCCTAGTCGAGAGAGAGGTCAGGTCGCTTATGTCGCACTTGACTTCACTACCTTCAGTTGCAATCCACGTCGGAAGTTTGTCCATTGAAATTCGGAATGCTCTCATGTCTTCGAGAACTTCCGACACTGCGAGATGGGTCACGTAGAGGCAGAAATCACCGGCGAGAAGTCCGGATCTGATAAACCAGTAGCCTAGGGCTTCCTTTCCGACGCCCGGCGGTCCCGCGACCAAGATTGAGGATCGCTCTGGGTAGCCGCCACCACCTAGTACGGTGTCAAGTTGCTCAAGCCCTGTCGAGACCAAAAGCGTGGATGCGCCAGCCTGCTGCCCCTTTGGGTTTGGCGCTTGCGTGAATTGTTAGTTAACTCTTTTTGCGAGGGAGACGCGATTGGAAGAGAGCACCCTCGCCATTAGATTAACCGAGAGGTAAACTGCAGATCTTTCTCGAGGCCCCAGAGATAGTTCGAAGATTTGGAGACGTAGCCATGTTAAAAATCTGGTATATGGCAATCTCTGATTCGAGCTCCGCTTTTTTCTATCCAAGTTGAAAGGTAAAACTGGAAAGTTCTGGACCATCATTACTTAGATTCAGGTTACTGCTGTTGCTGCTTTGTCTTCTTCAGCACGTTGTTCTTCTTCTCTTCTTCTTCCCGCTTCTCGCCAACCGGATAGAATTTGGGGCGCACTCCTGTAGTTCCGTGCTCACTGATTCCATGTTTTGCTAGAGTGTTTTCGTCATCGGAAGTCTCTTCGCACTGCGGGCAAGCAAATTTTGGCATCTCTAATCCTCAGACAAAAGGTGTAAGCAAATGACTTTGGAACATTAGGCTTTCGGAGACTTTGCGGGTCATTTGCAAGCCTGCCTGAGACTGTCTAGTGAGTACGGAAACGCGAAGAGCCTAAGCGGTGGTTGCCGATCGGAGTCTTCTAGTTTTTTCTTCTAGTCTTTTTCCATACGCAATTTGATATGTAGTAGTGTCGCATACTACTACGAGAGGTTGTATTGTCTGAGGATTGGTAGAACCAAAATGGAGGCCACTCAACCTGGACACGGGGAGAAGACCGGAAAATAGAGAAGAGCTGACCGATAGTGCTTTCGCATTTCCAAAGCAAAGGAGGGAGCCTCTGACCGACGCGACTCATGTATGGAACGCGCTCGCAAGGTTTGATCAGGTCGAAGACGTTTCAGATGAAGATCGCGGTCTAGCACTTGCAAACATAGAGAGAGCGCCAGAACACTTTGGCGTTGAAGTTCAGGAAGAAAGTTGGAAGGGTCCAGGCGAGGAACCTCGCACCCCAAATCCGTCACAGTAACTTGGTGGAGAGAAAAAAGTTTGATCATAGATACGAGTTTTACCACGAAACTACGCTGCGATAATTGCAAACGCAAGACCGAGCACTACGGCCTGCTCTCGCCAGAAGGTGAGATCGTGTTTTTGGAATGCACAAATTGCGGCTCACTCAAAAGCAATGGGTATGAAGACCATCGACAGAAGCAGCTGGCTCCCAGACTTGCGGTTGCGGTCGCTGGCATTGCAATTCTTGCCCTGGCAACGATGGCTCTGTTCGGGGGCTGGCTGCCCTCGGCATCATTTCAGGCACAACCCAGCGCGGTTCCGTCGGCCGGAGAAGGCGGCGGAGCTCAAAGCGCCACGATACTCTAGGTTTCTTGCCTAAGCGCGACTCCAAGCCTTCGCATGACTGATTTCAAAAAGTCGCAGGTGGAGGAGACTGCGGACTCTTCCCCGCCACCTCTTCTCTCCGCGTGTAATACTGCAGCTTTATTTTTCCTTCTTCTTCTTGTTGTTGCTCTGTGACCACACCGAGTAGAGGATCTTGATGAAATCATCCGAGTCATTGAATGATTCTGTACGCTCTAACTGAATGTCTCCTTCCTTGGCGAGCTCCCTCGCTTCCACGTCGATGTCGTAGAGTATCTCAAGATGATCTGATACAAACCCGATTGGAATTATCAGAACGCGACTCCAGTTGTTTGCTCTAATGTCTTTCAGCTTATCAAGTATGTCCGGGCCAAGCCATGGCTCGGAGGTGTGGCCCGCACTCTGGAAAGCAAACGAGTGCTGCTCACTCGTGAGGCCGAGCTCACTGGCTAGCCTGTCGGCAGTTTCCAGCAGCTGATCCTTGTATGGGTCCTTCCAGGTGAGAATCCTCTCAGGCAGAGAGTGAGCGGTAAAGAGGAAGAAGATTTTGTCGCGATCCTGTCCGGCAAACTTGTCATTTAGAGCTTGTTCGATTCTTTTCTTCCATATCTCTATGAAGACGCGGTTGAGGTGCCACTCGTTTACGAAGGTCAGCTCCACTTTCCCGCCGTGCTCGGAATTTGCCTTCGAGACGGCCTCCTGATAGCTACCAATACTCATCTTTGAGTAGTGAGGAGCAAGGGCAATTGCGGTCAGTGAGGTTATCCCGTCGCGGGAAATTTGCTCGAATGCCTCGGCGATGAATGGGTGCCAGTGCTTCATGCCAGCGTAGACTCTGATGTCGTTGCCGCGTTCCCCGAGTTTTTGCTCGAGTTTCCTCGCTGTCGACTGTGTTATGCCAAGGAGGGGTGAGCGGCCGCCTATCATGCGGTATCTCGCAAGGAGGTTTTCGAGCTCAGATGGAGTGGGTTTCCTTCCTCCCCTGATGTGAGTGTAATATGCTTCCACGTCCTCATCTCTATCCGGGCTACCGTAGGCCATCAAGAGAATTGCTTCCTTTTTTTCATCTTGTCTCTTTGCCAAAATGTTGTCCTATCTCTCCCTTACAAGTCAACTAACTAACTGTGTGTGAGTGAACGTACTCAACCGCAAATTTGGCGTTTTCAACCGGAGTGCTCCGAAGCATGCCGTGCCCGAGATTGAAGATGTACCCACTTGCGCCCGCGTTGTCATCGAGGACTTGTCGCACTCTTTCGGCGATAAAGCCATCCCTGTCTTGTGAGAGCAGCACGGCGGGCTCCAAGTTCCCCTGGATTGCTACATCTCCCCCGAGAAATTGTCTCGCTTCATGGATTGGTATCCTCCAGTCGATGCTGAAAGCCTCCGCTCCCGCCGCCTTCTCCTTCATCACCCTCAGAAGGTGAAAAGTGTTAGTTCCAAAGTGAATCTTTGGGGTCTCCGGGTGCTCGCGATGTACTCGCTCGAATATCTGCCTAACGAATGGCGCTACGTATCTTTCATAATCTGCGGAGGCAAGCGCACCGACCCAGGAATCAAAAAGCTGAACCGCATCAACTCCTGATTCGATCTGCTCACAGAGATAGTCGGAAATCATCTCGGTGAGTTTAGACATCAGTAGGTTCCACGCCTCCCGATCATCAAACATCATCTTCTTCGTCTTTGTAAAGTCGCGGGAGGGCTGTCCCTCGATCAGATAACTTGCAATCGTGAACGGGGCACCCGAGAATCCGACGAGCGCGTTCCTCGTTGTTGCTTTCAGCGTCGAAGCGACGCCGCGTATTGCTTCGAGAACAAACGGGACGTGTTTTTTCGGATCAAATCCATGGAGCCTTTCGACGTCCTTAACATTCGCAACTGGGTTTGAAATCATCGGGCCGATGTTTTCTTCTATCCTGAAATCAACACCCATCCCCTCGAGCGGGAGCATGATATCTGCAAACATCACCGCCGCATCCACGCCTAACTCTTTGACGGGCATCAGGGTGACCTGCTCGCAGACTTTAGGCGTCTTGCACACGTCTAGGACGGAGTACTCCCTTCTGATGTCCCTGTAGCCCGGCAGATACCTACCCGCCTGGCGCATGAACCATACGGGCGTGCAGTCAACTTCTTCCTTCCGGCAGGCCGCGAGGAAGCGATCCCTTGGCGTCAAATTGATTGCTGTTACACCATCACTACTTTGCGGAAAGCTAGTCGCGCTGCGCCTAGCGTACGTGTAACATCAGATTGCGTGTGCGACGCCGAGACAAAGATTGTTTCAAAGGCGGAAGGAGGCAAGTAAATTCCACTCCCGAGCATCGAACTGAAAAATTTGGAGTACGCCTCTTTGCTGCACCTGTCCTTGATTTCAGAATAGTCCTTTAGCGAGGCGTCGTCATCATCTTTTAGAAAGAACAGTCCGATCATTGAAGCAACTCTTTGCAATTTGATATTGACGCCCGCCCCGCGAGCAGTCCTGATCAAACCCGCTTCGAGACTCTTGGACGTGCGCTCGAGCTTGGCATACACCGAAGGCCGCAGAGAGTCAAGAGTTGCGATTCCGGTGGCGACGGCGACAGGATTACCGGAAAGTGTGCCAGCCTGGTAGACAGGCCCGAGCGGCGAGACGAGCTTCATGGCGTCCTGCCTTCCTCCGTACGCCGCGATGTTCATCCCTCCGCCGATCACCTTCCCGAGGCACGTCAGGTCCGGCTTTATTCCGAAGACCTCCTGAGCGCCGCCTCGAGCTACTCTGAAACCAGTGATCACCTCGTCGAAGATCAGCAACGACCCGTTTTCGTCGCAAAATTTCCTGAGGCCCTGGAGGAACCCTTCTTGAGGCGGAACAACCCCCATGTTTCCGGCTACAGGTTCCACGATTATCGCGGCGACCTGCCCAGTATTTTGCTCCATAATCTTTTGCACTGATTCAAGGTCGTTGTATTTCGCAACGAGCGTCTCCGATGCGACCTGCTCCGGTACGCCTGCCGAGTCCGCGACGGAGAACGTAGCGAGTCCGGATCCCCCGCTCACGAGAAAGCCGTCGGCATGGCCGTGGTAGCAACCGTCGAACTTGACCACCTTGCTCCTCTTCGTGAACGCTCTAGCTACCCTGACCGCAGACATTGCGGCCTCGGTCCCGGAAGAGACAAAGCGCATGAGTTCCATGCTCGGCACGCTCTTCTGGATCCTTTCCGCGAGGTCTGACTCTTGGTTCGTCGCGGCCCCGTAGCTCAGGCCCCGCGAGGCGGCGATCTTCACCGCCCTTATCACGCTCGGATAAACAGAGCCTAGGATTGAGGCACCCCAAGAGCAAACATAGTCAACGTACTGATTGCCATCTTCATCAAAGATCTTCGACCCTTTGGCCTTTGCGATGAACAGAGGGTACTCCATTCCAACGCCTCTGAAGGATCTGACTGGACTGTTGACTCCGCCGACGAAGTATTTCTGAGCCCGCGCAAACATTCGTTCGCTTTTGCTCGTCGTCTTTTTCTTTCTTTGCACTGTACTAGTTTTACCTCTGCCCAAAGTGAGAGAGTGGTGGAAAAGAGAGATGTGCCCTTAGAAGAGGGATATCAATTCGTGGACTGGCGTTGCGACGCATGTGAATATCGGAGTCTCGAGCTCCGTGTACTTGCTTGCCTCAGTCGACCTGAGTGCCATCACGAGCTCAAGAAAATCGCTGGGATAGTCTGTCTCGAAAGAGAGGACAAATTCCTGGTCGTCCAGGCCGAAAGAGTATGAAGTGTTAATTTTCACGGAGGGGAACTTGTGCCCAGCGCGGATGTGTCCCAGCATTATGCGCTGCCTTTCCTCAGCCGGCACGTTGTACCACTCTCTCTTCTTTATGAACGGATACACGAAGAGGTACTTTGCATTCCCGGGAACTTTCTTTAGGGCATCACCCTCCTGGTCCGGGTGCCTGTGGTCCCTTATGTACTCCGAGCGCCGGGTCATGGAAAGGTACGAGTAAGGTGTGCCAAGGTGGCGTCCCAGAGGCGATTTCTTGATCTTCGAGAGCAGCTCCTGAAAGTCTTCGAGGCGCTCGCTTATGGTCCAGAGCATAAAGTCGCAGTCGCCTCTTGTCCCAAAGAGGGAGAAGGACTTGACTATCATGTCCCTGTTCGAGAATTCGTCTACAATGCGCTTGAACTGAGCCTTTGATTCCTCCATGTCCTCGGCGGACCACCAGCTCGGGAGGAGCTTGAAGAAAGTGTACTTCAGGTACTGCCTTCCTTCGCGCGACGGAACCGATTCTTGCAGTGCCTCCGAGCTTCCGCTTTGAGAGTGCTGAGCGCGTAATTCCGATTCGCTTGTAGTCTCAGTCATTTCATTCCCAACCTGCACGATTTACTAGTGCTTACTTCCTCTTGTCATAACTACAGCTTTTGATCTTTCTTGTTCCGCTTGGCCGTTCGTGTGAGGTACTCCTTTGCAAAGTAGGTTATGATTATATCGGCCCCCGCACGGCGGATCGAGTTGAGTATCTCATCGACGATCCTCTCCTCGTCGATCCAGCCGTTGATCGACGCCGCCTTGATCATAGAATACTCGCCGCTGACGTTGTAAGCAGCAACGGGAAGGGTGAACTCTCTCCTCAGGGCGCTTAACACGTCAAGATAGGAAAGCGCAGGTTTTACCATCAGAATATCCGCCCCCTGCTCGACATCGAGTTTGGTCTCTCTCAGCGCTTCGCGGAGATTTCTTGGGTCCATCTGGTAGCTATACCTGTCACCGAACTTTGGAGTTGATCCGGCCGCTTCCCTAAAAGGCCCGTAGAAGGCGGAAGCAAATTTTGAAGAGTAGGACATTATCGGGAGGGAACCGAATCCGTTTAAGTCGAGTGCTTTTCTTATTGCCGCGACCTGGTTATCCATCATCGCACTAGGTGCGACGATATCTGCTCCAGCCATAGCCTGCGAGACTGCTATCCTTCCGAGTTGCTCGATCGTCTTGTCATTCTCGACCTCTCCCCTAACGCTGAGTATTCCGCAGTGGCCGTGGTCGGTGTATTCGCACATGCACACGTCGCATGCAACTATCATGTCCTCCCTGATCGATTTGATCCTCCTCACTGCCTGCTGGACGACTCCATCAGGGTTGTACGCCTCGCTCCCTAGTGCGTCCTTCGTATTTGGTAGCCCGAAGAGGAGCACTGCATTGATGCCTGCATTCGAGATTTCTTCGATCTCTTTGTCGAGCTCTTTATCTGGCGAGTATCTGAAAATCCCGGGCATCGAGTCGATCTTTTCCTTTATCGCGTTCCCCTCCCTGACGAATATAGGCATGACGAGGTGATTTGCATCTATCGTGCCAATTTCCGAGACGAGCGCCCTTAGAGCAGGAGATGAGCGTAACCTCCTCGGCCGAAGCGGAGAGGAGGAGCTACTCTGATATGATAACCCCTCTTCGCCAGTTCTTTGTGCTATGTCACTGTCTTGTGCTGGTTTCAATAAACTCACCCTTCTATGCGGCTTTTCACTTGAACTCTTTTTTTCTAAGAAATCATGTCTTACTCGCTGGGTCCTCGAGCTCTTTTTCTTTTATCCTCAGCTCTGGTAACAAAGTCGGCCATTGATTGCACGAGGCCATCAATCGTGTGCTCTCTTGCAACCGATGCGACCTCAAGGCCGCTTGCTCTCGCGGCTCTTTCCGTGACCGGCCCGATGCAGTGAATCATTATTTTGGATGATTTAATTCTCTCTGCCGAGATCAAGGCAAGCAAGCCATCCACGGTGGAGGGGCTGGTGAGGGTGAGGTCGGTGAGACTATTGAAAATCTCGCCCGCCAAAGCCCCTCCTTGCCCGGTAATGGTGCTGTAGACTGGCGCATTCGTTACGATGGCTCCCTTCGCCTCTAAAATCTCAACAATTTTTTCGCTGGCTTTTTCAGCCCTGGCCAGCAATATCCTTCTTCCCCTGACATTAGTGAAGTTTGCAAGTTCCTCTCCCAGACTTGAGGTTAGAAAGACCTTTGGGACAAAATCTGTGTTGTATCCCTTGGCCTTCAGCTCTTTTTCTGTAGAGAGGCCGACGCAGGCAATACTCAGATGCCTTTGTTTCATTCTCTCCATCAGACTGGCTTTCTGGCCGAGCACTTCGAGTCGCTTGAAGAATTCCCTAACTCCGTTCGCGCTGGTAAAGATTATCCAATCAAACTCGCCTATTCCCGATATGGCTCTATCAATTGGGCCCCAGGAAGTGGGTGGTGCAATCCTTATTGTCGGAAGTTCAAAGATCTTGGCCCCAAGCTCTTCGAGCTTTGCTTTCTCCGAGGCGTTCCCTTCTGCAGTTCGAGTAATGAGGATCGTCCGGCCCAAAAGCGGCTTTCCTGAATTGTGAGACGTAGCATCAGTCGAAGATGATGATGCCAACCTTTGAGTTGACCTAACAGCCTCTGGTGGCTCTGCACCACGCATCCATCCACTCTCCAAAACCAAAGCGCCTCTCCTTTTTCTATTTCTTCGGTATCTTCGCCCTAATTAGATACTCTATAACTCAGCGACCGCCCTTCACATTATTTCCTTTTAGTCGTCTTGCAAGCTTAACTCCAAGAGATTCAGCCCTCTCCGCTGGGCCGATAATTCGCGACCTGGTGATCATGTTCTCGTTTCCCTCACCTGCGACCATACCATCGAGTACGAGTCGATGTGGAGGAGTCTTTGAAATTCTGCCGAAAGCAGCCAGCGGGAGGTTGCATCCACCACCGAGCTCCCTTGAGAAGGATCTTTCAGCCAGGACTGACAGCCGAGTATCTCTGTCGTCGATTCTGGTGACTAGCCGTCTTATCTCCGCGTCCTCCTTTTTGTGGTTTCTCCTAACTGCGACTGCAAGGCACCCCTGCCCGACGGCTGGGAGCATGACCTTCGTCGGAAGAGTCCGTGCCCCTTGGATGCTGCGGACCAGGCCCAGTCTTTTCAGTCCAGCTTTTGCGAGGACTATTGCATCTAGAGCAGGATTCGATGAGTGAAGTTTCTCTATTCTCGTCCCAACGTTGCCGTGCAACTCCACGATCTCAAGGTCGGCTCTAAGAGCCTTGAGTTGAATCGAGCGACGGATGCTGCTTGTCCCGACTCTTGCTCCCTGCGGTAGCGTCGCAAGATTCTCTCCCTCCCTCTTTGGAATCAGCACATCGTGTGGGGAATCTCTCCTTGGGAAGGCGAGTATCTCAATTTCCTTGGTGCGAAAGCCTTCTACTGGCACGTCTTTGAGGCTGTGAACCGCAATGTCTATCGTGCCTTCAATTAGGGCGCTATCTAGTGCGCCTGTGAAAGAGTCCTTGCCAGTGTATGAGAGATTGCTTCTTTTCCCATTGGATTCATTCTTTCGATGAATTTCGTCTCCGGCCGTCTTGATCTTTTCCACTACAAACTCAAATTTGCTGTCCTTGTTCTTCCTTCTGAGCTCTGACAGAACAATCTCTGTTTGGGCTAGGGCAAGCGGACTGCCCCTGGTTCCAATTATTACTCGGCGCGCGGCACCCAAATTGCCTTTATGGCGAGTACCGCTGTGTTCGTCGACCTTTCTTGCAAGAGTGCTTTTCAAAAGATGTGACTTCGTCAGCTCTCTTTCGGTTTTTCGTTTCTGCAGTTGCTCGCTCGCTCGCTTTCTTTAGGTTGCAAGTCAACGTGCAAGCGCGCATTCTATCGCATTAGAGTTCTTCCGTGAGTACGCGAGATCTATACTTATCCGGCCATGGATGAGTCTCTGACGAGCTCGTGCTCCTTCCACTCTACTTTTTTTGCTCTTTTTCCCACTCTGCGTCTTGCTTTTGCTTGCTTTCTTTAGGCGTGTAATCCGAAGAGAAAAGCTCCGTCAGCGCCTCGGTGTATTGCCTTGCTTTGCCGAACTTTTCGTGTTCTCTTGCAAGATCCCTCAGTTTCGTAGTCGGTTCGTGGAGAAATCTCCGAACCAGGCGCTCGGACATCTTCTCAATTACCGCCCTCTCGTCTGGAGTAAGGTCAGGCAGTCTGGATATTGCGTTTTCAAACTCTTCTTCGCGTATCGCTTCCGCCCTCCTTCGTAACGCCGCCATTGGAAGGCCGATTTCTCCGTACTCAACGAGCCACGAAGTAAACTCTCCGACTCCTTCCGCAAGAGAGGCTTTGATCTTTTCAACAATTTCCTTGTCCTCGCTTTCGGGAGGGCGGACATACTCTTTCAGATCATCAATGTTGAGCAGCGTGACCTCGGGAATGCTTGCCACTTCAGGGTCGACATTTCTGGGGACAGAGATGTCAATTATCAAGAGCGGCGATTTGCTGTCTTTGATTGAAATTGACTTTTCAATGTCCTCTCTCCTAATTACATAGTCTTCTGCCGATGTCGCGGTTATTATTACGTCCACCGAATTTTCACGCACTGCCCGCCCTATTTCGGACAGCTGGACGAGTGATTCAGGTTCGACCCAGTCTTCAAGTGCCTTGCCGCTCCTCGCTGCGACGGTGACTGTGCCGAGCGAAGATCGGTCAATTGACCTAACCGCCAGCCTAATCATTTTGCCAGATCCGATCAAGAGTAGGTTGGGCCTCTTTCCGGAAAATTTTCTTGAGATAAAGTCAAGGACAGCCTGGCTGACAGAGTTGTTAAGCCCCCGGGCAAAGTTCGGGTTATCCTCCCTCACCCTCTTTGCGCTCTCGTAGGCCCGCGAAAATAGTTTCGAGGTGATTGGCCCTGAGAGCCCCCGCTCTGCTGACAACCTGCTCGCTTCCCTTACCTGTGAAAGTATCTGCTCCTCTCCCATGACAAGAGAATCGAGGCCCGCCGCGACGTTGAACAGATGTTCAACCGCTGAGGGGCCGACATAGTGGTAAATCTGGTATTGTTCGTCCCCTTTTACTTTGAAGAGACTCTCGAGAGCTTGAGGAAAATCTCTTGCCGGAGAGTAGCTGTTGTGATAGTATATCTCGACCCTGTTGCACGTCGAGAGCAGTACGACCTCAGAACTATCGAAAGCGTGTTCTGATTTCAACTTCACAACGCCATCTACCGAAATGCAGCGCGCGAGCTCCTCTCTGGCGTCAATCGGGGCCGTCTTGAAACTTGCTCCAATTACTCCTACCGTGAAAATTGGGGAAGAGGAGTTGGCGACCTCAGCAACATTGCTCGTGTTCTTTGTTGATGCTGATTCTTCGCTCAAATCCCATGGAGCCATGCCTGTTGTCTTGTGAAAAGTGCTCCTCTACCATTCATGACAAATTCCATTCCCCTTCTCTCTGCGATCTTTGCGGGCGAGAAAGACATACTGAGAAATCTGCATAAGCACTGAAAATATGGAGCCTTGGATCACCCTGACTATTGAAATGTCGTTTAAGGCTTGCGCTATTCCTAAGAAAAGACCTGGGAAGTTGTGGAATCAACAACGTGCTACGGTCAGGTGATAACGCGCAGGCCAGAGACGACCGTTTTTGATATGCGTATCTCCCTTTCTCTATCTTCAGAAACTAGACTCTGCTAAGTGCTTTCAGAGGCTCATTCGGGAGGAAGCTCCTTGAAAACCAGCATCAAGTCAACGCCATGAGCCCTTTTGTTGTAGTAATATGATGCAATAAAGATTGCAATTCCAACAGCAAGTATCGCAGCTAGAAAGATCTGGGCTCCCGTTGCGAACGGGCCGACCGCGGGATTTGCGATCGAGCTGTAACCAACGTAGCCAAAAGCGATGATTCCTATTATACCAAGTAGCGAGATGACCGGCACGCCGCCTATGGAACTTGTCTCCGTCGAGGAGTAAAGTTGCTTCTTGCGCCTGAGTGGATAAACTAGAGCGCTTATTGACGCAAGGATCCACACCGTCGCAAGTATGAAGATTGAATTGACCTGTGTCGCTATGAATGACGTGAAAAACTCTAGGTACATCGGCACTATCGCAATAGCCGCGCAAAGTATCACCGCGTAGGTCGGAGTGTTGAACCTCGAGCTTACGTGGGCGAATCTCGTGGGTATCACCCTGTCGAAGGACCAGGCCATGACCACCCTGCTCAGGAAGACGAAGGCAAGCCAGCTCCACCCGATATTGAGTATGAACAGTCCGCTGAAGATTATCCAGACGAGTACTGGATTTGGGGCAAGCACTGTGACGAATATTGTCGGAACCGGCGCAAAACCTCCGCCGGCGGAAGGCGCAACCGTCCATGCTTCGAGGAATGAGATGCCCACCACGCTATCCAAGAGCCAGGTCAGCGCAAACCAGATCGCGATGGAGAGTACCTCCGCACCGAGAAATCCGTAGAGGAGGTTCTTCTTTGGGTCCTTTATCTCGCCCCCGACGTTCTGCATCACTGGGTATGGGCCGATGCTGACAAAGAGCAACGGTATCACAAAAAACAGATTTGTCAGATTGTATCCCGGCGAGTAGCCCTGCGTCGCGGCCTGGCTGAAGATTGCGCTCGTCGTGTTTGTGAATGAGGAAGCGTACTGGTTGTAGGATTGGATGAACGCGGCGTGCGAACTGTGTGTAAGCAGTATTCCAACGACAAGCGCCAACACAAATATTCCGTAAATGAAAATGCCGTAGATTATGGCTTTGAGTACCCGCCCTGCGACAAGCGCCGCGGTGGCGCCAACGGCCAGCAAAATTAAACCCACTCCGAACATCAATGGCTTGTCGCTGTTCGCGGCGAATGGTGTTATCATTGCACCGAGGTTTGTCATCCACTGGCTGGCGAGCACTCCTCCGGAGAAACTCAGGTGGCTGCCCGCTTCCGAAAAGGCCCAATATGGCCCGGATCCCGCAGAAATGCTGTATGCGATGAAAAAGAAGAGACCTACGATGAAACCCGCGAGCGGGTGTATCATCCTTGAGACGAAGACGTAATCTCCGCCGGATCTGGGCATCGCGACGGTGAGCTGCCAGTAGAGCAGCACAATAATTATGGCGATCGCTGCCCAGACCCCCAGCCCGGCGTAATAATTCACGTTGCGGTAGTAAGAGGGTGTCACCCAGAAGATCCCGGCCCAACTGCTGAGCCACGGAAAATTCACAACGACCCACGCGAAGACGCCAAAAGCGGATATGCTCTTGACAAGACCTGTGGCGTTGCGAAGGAAGAGGCCTTCTTGTTGTGCCGGCACTTTGCTGTTGCCGGAATCTCGTTGTTCACTTACCAAGTGATTGCGCCTTCCTCTTCGTGTCTCTCGCTTCGCCTTTTTTACTCTCGTTCGGCTTTCGAGCTCTCTGTATACGGAGAAGGGAGTAACCTGGCGATGTTTCTTAATGTTTCGGAATGTGATAACGGTCACGGGGGGACGGCGACATCAAGTAAACGAGAGAATCCCTAAAACCATTGGAGAGAGACTCTTTTTTTCTTCTTTCTGCCTACCTTACTACATTTCTCGACATTCAAATACTTGCAGAAAAGGGGTGGATGTGACAAGTATTTGTCCAGGTAGTTAGCGAAAGAAAAAGAATAGGCAGGTTAAAGATACCCAAGACTGAGGAGTGCATTCTCAAATAATGAATCAAGTCATCGAGGCAATCAGAACCCGGCGAAGCGTGAGATCAATGAAAGAGGAAAAACCTCCAAAGGAGCTCATAGAGCAGGTAATTGAAGCTGGGACCTGGGCACCAAACCACCACCTGACTGAACCGTGGAGATTCGTTGTGATCTCTGGCGATGAGCGACGCAAGCTCGGGGAGACTATGGAAAACGCCCTACGAGAGACTATTAAGAGAGATGAACCACGCAGAGATGAGATCCTGAGAGCCGAAAGAGAAAAGACGCTGGCCGCTCCTGTAATCGTGGCCGTTATCTCTTCGCCTAGCGTTGGAGAGAAAGTTGTCAAACAGGAAGAAGTGATAGCCATGGGAGCCGCGGTGCAGAATATGCTCCTCGCCGCCCACTCCATCGGCCTCGGTGCGATGATCAGGACGGGGAGGCACTCTTATTCGCAGCCGGTCAGGTCATACCTTGATCTCAATGAGAGAGAATCGTTGGCTGGCCTCGTCTACCTTGGATATCAGGCTGAACCTCCCCGACCGACCCGGAGAAGTCCCCTCGACCTCAAAGTCAGCTGGCGAGGATAACGCATAAGATTGATGACTCGCAGAGCGATAAAGTCATTCTTTCTCTTGTTACTTTGGCGCTTTTTTCTTAAACACTCGCCTTGAGGAAATATGACTGAAGCCAGCTCTTAGCCGACTCGACCTCTTCCTGCATGACGGAATGGCCACCGTTCACCCAGTTTAGATTGACATCAGCTCCCGCGCTGCCAAGCAACTTCTCTAGTTTCTCGGGTTCACTCCTCGCCACAACCTGATCAATCACGCCCGAACAAATCAGGACGCGTTTCCCCGAAAGATCAGGCAGCGGCTCGGGGACGAGCGGAACCATTGGGCGGAAGAGGATTGCTCCAGCTAGAATCTGTGGCTTTAGCAGCAGTAAGCTTGCAGCGATATTCGCCCCGTTCGAGTAGCCCACTGCCACCAGGCGGTCGATCGAGAATCCATACACTCCCGCCGCTCTCTTTACGAACTCGGCGAGCTCGGCCGTCCTTATTTTGAGATCCTCAACGTCAAACACCCCTTCCTCGAACCTTCTGAAGAAGCGGGTTGTCGTTCCGCCTTCGAGCACATTTCCCCTAGGGCTGAGCAGCGAAGCCGAGGGCGCTATGAAGTGCCCTAACGGTAAGAGATCAGATTCGTGACCGCCGGTGCCATGCAACATAAGGAGTGTTAATCCACTCGCCTGCTCTCCTTTCTCACCCGGGACGAATTTGTGGACGAACCCGAGGTCTGCCCCCGTGGCCTCCTTGTTACTGCTGCTGCTTTCTGTGCCCATGCTGGACGCGTCTTATGCTCCTATCCATTATAGCTTTTTTCCTGAGTAAGGAAACTTGCGTGAATCTGCCGCTGACGGAGTAAAAGCGGCCAAAAAGAGAATGCACGCTCCCCCACGCACGCTTCTCGTCTAGGTACTTATTGAATTCGGAGTTGCTCGTCGCCTACCTGCGGCACTCTCTCTGGCGGCGAGACAAGTTCGGGGAAGGATGCGGGAGGCCAGCTATGCTTGTTTGTACTGTCTGTAGCAGACAGAGCTCTTTCGATACTCTGCCTTCGTGGTTCGAGCCATGACGGGAGCACGAGATTTGACCCCAGCTTCTCAAGCGGCTCATCTGAAGTGTATCCCGGTTTCTTTGTTGCAATTTCGAGCAAGTTTCCATCAGGGTCTCTGAAGTACAGTGACTTGAACCAAAAGCGATCGACAATCCCCGAATTCTCCATTCCCATCTCGTTGAGCCGGTGCATGATCTTCAGCTGGTCTTCATCCTCTTCCACTGACATGGCGATGTGGTGTATGTTTCCGATCCCCACGACACCCTCGGCCGCTCTCGACGAGGAAAGGTACCTCAAAAAGTCGGCTCGCTCATCGTTGCCCATGGCGAGAATCGCTGAGCCCTCCTGGTCAGGGTTTGGACGCACAAATGACCTCCGCAGACCAACGAACTTTGTAAGAAACCTCGATGTGAGGTCGGGGTCGCTTGTGATCGGGCTGGCATGGTTGAACACCGTCAATTTCATTTCCGATGTTATTTGCTTGATATCTTCCTCAAGCCTAGCCTCTTCTCTGAGGTAGTCTTGCGTGGCTCCCTCGCTTTCTTCGCTTATTATCTCGACGACGACGCCATCCGGATCTCTGAGGTAGAGTGAGAAGCGTCTGTCCGAATCCACTCCTCTAGCAATGGGACCAAGTACCGGAACCCCGTGCGAGGCAAGCCACGCCTTCCACTTCGGGAGCGCGCCCACCGTGCGCACGTTGTATGAGAGGTGGTGCGGCGAACCGAGGCCCTGATATCCCCTAAGAAGGTCCGGCCACTCGAAGAAGGTAATTGCGCTGCCAGTTGTTCCCTTTTCATCAGCATAGAATAAATGACGATGGAGCGGATCGTCCTGATTCACTGTGAGCTTGACGCGTCTAAGACCGAGTATTTCGGTGTAGAACCTCCTGTTCACCTCTTCATTAGAGGTAACGAGTGTAATGTGATGCAGGCCCCTCACTAGGCCGCCTAATTTGTTGTCGTCCTGGCTCTTGCCTGTTGATTCAGTTTGAATCATTATTCTAAGAGATATCTTGCTCCTTTAAGTAATAAAAAGGGGGCCGGGGTCGGACTAATGTGTTGCGCATGGCCGACGCTGAACGGCCCTGATTAAGAACTCTTATCTTTCCAAACTACTCGAGACATGGCAATAGCCAGGAACAAAAAAGGAGCTGCCTTACAAAGCGATGACTTCGGCCAAGCATGTTCCGGAACTGAAGTCTATCGAGGGAAGAAGTGGTAAGAAGCGAGCACTAATCCTCGCCTCCATCGTTGCTGCATTGTTGGGTTTGAACTTTTTCACTTTCCTTGCGGCGATTCCCGAGACAAGCACAATAGACGGTGGGTGCTGCACAAATCACGTACTCGCAAAGGATTTCTCCGCTTTTTATGTCTCCGCATGGAGGCTCTTTAGTGACCCTTCAAACCTGTACATGAACGGAGTTGTGAATGACGGCGGTCCTCATATTCTGCCACAACCTGAGCCTTACAAGTATCTGCCCTCCATGCTTCTTCTCATCTCGCCTCTTCTTCTCCTTGATTATCATAGTGCGTTGCTCGCTTTCGACGCTCTGCAGTTTCTTCTCCTAGTTCCGATTGCTATTCTGATTGCGAAACTGCTCAAGAGACGGAGCCTCGGAGTCACTGCAGCTGTACTTGCAATAGCGTTGCTCGAACCGTCTCCTGTTTCGTTTCCGAACTATGGATTTTCGGTCACTTATTTCTTGCTGTGGGCAGAGGGCCAGAGCAAAGTACTTCTGTTGTTCTTGCTCCTTCTCTCGCTTTACTACGCGAAGGAGGGGCGAGCGGTTACCTCAGGCGTTCTTCTTGGGCTCGCGTCATTCGATCCTAGGTTCGCCCTGCTTTCAATTCCATTGTTCTTGGCATACAGCGGAAGTATTAGATTTTTCAAACGCTGGCTTGACGTAGCACTCGTAAGCATAATTGCCCTAAATCTCCCGATACTCCTACTCCCCTCTACGGGGGCGAACTTTGTCAGGATGTTGTTTTCAGGCGGAATCTCCACCCCCATCTACCCTTACGCGTTGATTCCCACCCTGACACTTGTGGCAATCAGCGTCGTCGAGCGCAATGAAATTCTGACCGCAATTTCTAGAATTGCAAAGTCACCAATTCGATCCGAGCAACCATCCGCCAACTGAGCTTTTTCTGGAAGGAGCGACGCGACTTCACAGAGGCTTCTTTATTTTAAGTTGCCAAACTTTTCCGGGGCTGGGAATAATTTGCTACTCGTCTCGAAATGCAGGCGTCATATTTCTTCATTTTTCAACACCCTCAGAGTCTCCCTCCATAAAATGAAGCACAGAGCGACGCTCGCCATCATCCCGTAGAGGAAAACGTAGAGGATTGAAACACGGCTGAACGAAACAACCGCCGGGTCAAGTAATCCGGCAAAGAACATTATCGCAATCCAGCCTGCGATTATCGCAGTTGATAGAGTTCCGTAGAGAAAGTATCTGGGAATCAGACGCCTGCGTAGCAGGATGAAATGTTTCAGGTAGATCTTGTGGACGACGTAGGTTCCCTCATACTCCTTCTTCGCGATGAGCCCATTCCTCACCAGTTTCTCAAGGTGGAAGGATGCAACCGTCGGGCTGCTCAGATTCAGAGCCCGCTGTACCTCCCTTGGACCCACGGGCGCTCCCTTTGTCACGAGGAGCTTGTAGACCCGAAGTGTAGTGCCTGCGAGTGCAAAGTTCTTCTGCGGGCTAGTACCAATCCCCAAGTCAAAAGCTTGGCTTGCGAGCGCTTCAGGATTGTCTTTGTGATGCCTGTGAAGCAATGATTTGATTCTGAACAAAATGAGGCGATCACGGGAGTCTCCTGGTATTTGCGCTTCCTGTTTTTTTGCAAAAGCTGCGCTAAATACGATAGCTCGCCATTTTCATCCATTAATCTGCTCGCTAAATCTTCGCTAGAGATATTTTCAGTAACCAATTCAGGATGCTGGATTATCAAGCATCTACCATTTCGAACATGGTCCTCCTCCCCTCCAGCCTTGTACTAGAGAATAGGACAGCGGGAGCTAGAGATCATAATCACTCGACAAAAACCGTGGGATTATTTTCCTCCGTTCTTCTAATTCCTGGCTTGGAGAACATACCGAGGACTCCAGCTGCGTGAGTAAGACGATTGGCAGAGTACAAGACCAACATAATCAGGAACGCAGCAATTGCCATCTTGATAGTGAGTGGCATGGTTGGCCTCGCCTACTACGGTGCCAGCCCACTTGCTAGCCAGATACAGAAACAAGCCTTTACCACAACGGTCTATTCTGTCCCGAGCGAAAGTCCCACTGCTTCGACAACGACGACATCCAGTGACTCTGCTTCAACCCTTACTTCGACTTCGACTTCATCCAGCCTTCAAAGCACACAAGCAAGTTCCTCCTCAGCCACAACTTCGACTATCAATACTGCCTCTTCCTCGACTTCTGATACTTCTCCATTGACAAATAGTGAATCATCATCGACTGGTACCACAGCTGTCACAACCACCACACCAATAGCTACCAACATATCCGACTCTTACACCGCAGGCAATGAAACTTTGACCAATGAGCAAGGAGGATGGTCGGTGCTCAACGTCCTACTCGGAGCCAATCCACAATCGCTGGCATACGATCCGCTGGACAAGAAGATGTTCGTAACGCTCCCAGGCCAAGATCAGGTCGACGTATTCAACGCCACCAAAAATCAGTTGGTCATGGAGTTTGGTGGCACTGGAGACTTCTCCCTGCCCTACGGAATAGTCTACGATCAGCTCAATGGAGAAATCTACGTAGCGAACGCTGGATGGAACTCTGTCAGCGTGATTGATCCAAATACTTACTCTCTTATTGCAAATATATCATTAGGGCAAACAGCACCACAGGCTGTTACCTACTCTAACGCGACAGGTTACGTGTACGTCGCAAACTACGCGAATGACAGCGTCAGCGTTATAGACAGCGGAACAAACAGGGTAGTAGGCTCTCCAATCACCGTGGGGTCGGGCCCCGAGGGAATCGCCTACGATCCATCGAATCAGGACATCTACGTGACCAATTCAAAGTCCGGCACGGTTACAGTGATTAGCAATGCATCTTCAGTTGTTGCAACAGTCAATGTTGGGAGACTTCCAATCGGAATTGCATACAATCCAGACAACCAAGCAATGTATGTTGCAGAGGTAGGTAGTCGAGGAGACGGAGCAATCGTAGCAATCAACAGCACGTCCAATGCCATCATAGCGAACATCACAGGAGCTGGGCCAGAACCGTACGGGATCGCGTACGATCCAAACGGCAACTACATGGTCGTCACATGCGGAGCCTCCGACTGTACCAACCTCTTCAATGCAACGAGCAACGACCCTGCCGGCCAGGTTACCGTCGGAAGCGTTCTAGGAAACGTCGGATACGACCCTGCAAACGGAGATGTCTACGTCCTGAACTTGCAGAGCGAGAGTCTCTCGGTTATCTCCAGATCCTCCTAGAGGACGCGGAAATGATGCGAGGAAGGAAAGAAATCAAACGAGTGAATAGTACAAATGCGAAATAAAAAGAGAAAAAATTCATTTATCGACGAGAGGGCGGTCTCCACTGTCTTTGTCGCGGCAATAATATTCACAACAATTGTCGTTGCAATTACTGCGGTGATGTTCATGGACGGATCAACTTTCTCAATTACTACGAATACAAGTCAAACTTCGGCATCGCATTCATCTACCTCATCCAGCAATACCAGCACAGCTTCGTCATCATCAGCCTCCAGCACCTCGCTGTCAACCACCACTACTGTTTCCTCGGAAAGCAGTTCGTCATCGTCTTCGTCGTCGGTGACCACCTCTCTATCATCTTCATCGTCTGTGGCAACAACAACGACCTCTCAATCCACAAGTACTGCTTCCACCTCTACAACCTCATCCTCGACTCTCTCTTCCAGTTCTTCTTCCTCCTCCAGCTCGTCCTCTTCATCGTCTACTAGTACTACCTCTTCTTCATCATCCTCTTCCTCGCTTCCTGCAACACGCATCTCAACTGTACTTGCTCAGCAATTCCTCTATGTTCCCTCAAATCACTACACTTACGCGATTACGGGGAGCGAATATATCATCGCGTTCAAAGGGCCAAATCTAATCGCCAATTTCTCGGTCTGCTCTGGATGCGTCGTGAAAAGTCTCACTTACGATAGCGGAAATCACCACATATACTCGATAGTCTCCGAGCCCTCCGGCTACTACATTCTTAGCATAGACCCGGCGACTAACTCCATCGTACCCGTTAGTGCAATTCCGCTCGGCGGCCAGGCACTATCCATCGCCTATGCCCAGATTACAGGTGACTTGTACGTGTTGATGCTCGCTCCGTCGAGCAACTCCCTCGAGATGATTGTGGTCAGCCCGACAACGGGCATGGTGCTGGGAAATATCACGGGCTGTTGTGCCCAGGTTGGTTTTAATCAGGACGACCCAAACCTCCTTTACAATCCGGTCAACCACTACATCTACACGCCCTTCGACCAAGTAATCGATCCGGTTTCTGCTCGTGTTGTAGCAAATATATTCCCCTACACTTGCGTCACTGCCTGCGGACAGTTGGATTACAATCCGCACACAGGCGTAGTGTACTATTGGACCGGTGATTCGGGCGGCACGGGGGTCTACTGGCAGACTGCTGCGGTGTACAGCATTGACCCCACCACAAACCAGAACACAAGTTACTACTACTTGCAAAATTCCTCAGTGGTGTCCGGGCTTGCCTACGACTTTAAGGACAATATTATCTTCGCGTCGCTCATTGGCACAGGGCATGGATACAGCACCAACCTTACGGCCATATACACGCAGACAAATTCAATCGCAAGTGTAAATTCCAATCTGCCGTCTGGAATACTTAGCTACAACCCGTCGTCCAATGCCCTATATCTCTCGGGCTGGGATTTTACCAATACCAGCACTGAGAGCATATACTTTATCCAGTTAGGAGTGAATAATGTATGACCCTCGCACAAACTGAATATTCTGCAGTGTCGGATGAAAACCCGGAGGAACCGTCGTCTAAAGTACAGATGGTAACAACCGCTTCCACGGAAGCGGTTACTACAGGGCAAGAGGCAGAGGCGACCACTCTCATCCATCTTTCAGAGCCCAACAAAAAGTCAAGCATTCCCAGAACCAGAAAAGGGCGGAGAACTCGCTCCGACATCGAAATCATCGGAGCAATCTTACGCGCAGCTTCACTCAACGGCGGGATGTCGATGACAAAGTTGAGGCAGAAAGCGGGCTTCTCTCAGGCGACTACCGTCAAATACGTGAAATCCCTGCTCGAGTGCAATCTGCTCTCAGTAGAGCTATCGTATGAGCGAAACCCACCGACAAGGATTTTCCGACCGACCGAACTGGGATATGATTTCCTGCTCGAGCAAAGAGAGATCATCGACCTGCTCGGCTTTGGCGTGCAGGACCGGTCCATTTTCTTGGACTAGAGAGAAAAAAGCTCAATTTAGCAAATGGGGAGTACTAAATCTTCCAGATCTAAGAAAGCCATTTGGATTGATGTGACGCCATCGGACTCAAAGATAGGCGATTTCTCATTTCGGCAAGAGATTCAAGCCGAGAGCATCAAAGTGTCTGTCAAAAGCGAAAATGTTGTACGCTTGCGCCAAAACAAATGTTGTGCAATCCTTGAAACTCAACAGTAGAAGATTTTCTCGTGACGTTCGGATGCCCTTGAAGTCCCATACGAAACCGGTTTGATGGCGAAAATCGGGTCGTCCGGAGAGATCCCGGCTGTCTCCTCGGTCCAGCGCTGGATCGCCTCCCTGGCAGCCTCGCGCAACGACTTTTTCGCCTTCGCCGAGGTTTTTCTAAACTCCTTATACTCGGCCTCCTCTAGGACGGTTTGTACAATCTTTCTCGTCATTTACTTTCAGACGCGTAAGAGGATGCTGAAAAGCATTCTATGCGACATCCATCACAAATTTGCAGATTATCTGGATGGAGTCTTGGTTTCTTTCAACGAGTCCGTGCAATTCTTTCGACTTTTCTCGATCGCCGTTGCTTTGAAGTTGTAAAGAGTGCTTGCACCGCAACTCCAATATCCTTCAGGTTTGAGATGTGGGAGGAGGAACAGTATGCGTGACAGATCTGAGAACTCAGAAAAATGGGAGAGAAGAAGAGAGGAAATGAGGGGGGAGCGCGCACGCGTGCGCGTCCCGCCGATAGATTGAGCTCCCTTCTCAGGAAAGAGTTTCCTCGAACCTGTTGCTTCCCGTTTCTACGCTCTCCGGCAGGTCGGGGAACCTGTCTCGCATCCTCTGCTCCGCCACTGCGCTGGCTTCGGCGAGAACCCTGTCCGCTTCCTCGTTGGCAGACTCGAAGTTGATTGAGGTTGCGCTCATCTGTCCTGCATCAACGAGTATGTTGCTTAGAAGGTTGGAAATCTCACCGACCTCGCTCTGCGCCTCCGGAACCACGCTTGTGAGTTCCGACCCGACGCTCCTGATTATTCCCACGGCGGGTGAGAGCATGACTGCGATGTCTCCGAGATCCTGTATCGTGTTCAATCTCAGCTCAATCTGTTCGAGAGCGAGCTTTGAGTGCGTCACCATCTTGCTCATCTTCCTTATCTCGGAGAGCTCGTTGGCAAGCATGTTTGCGCGTTGAGTATCGTGCTTTTGAATTAGCGTAACTACCTTGTTAAAGATTGAAGCGTCCTTCTCCTTCAATTTCGCCGAGGTAGAATTCAATCTCGTAATTTGAAGCTGAATCTGGCGCGTAGCCAGCTCTATCTTTGGCCTCAAAGGTTCCGGTGTTTTGACCGCGTTCCTGATCCTGAAACCGAATCCTCCCGAGGATCGGCTCTCGTCTTCCTTTTTCCAATTCTCTGAAAACTTCGACATTATCATCTACGCGGGAGGCGATTTCGCTGTTTGAACGATAAGGCCGCAAGTGAAAATGCTATGGCTTGGCAAAACAAAATCTTTTGACAAGTTTTAAGCTCAGCGATTCTATTCCACCTGACTTTCAATTTCTTTTCCTCGCTCGTCAACATATCTTGACGTTTTCCAAAATTAAGCTCAATCCAGTGAACATGCGACGGCACATCCACGCGTAGGACGCAAAAAAGTCTGGAAAACAAAAAGTGTGAGATATATATATAGAGAGAGGAAAGGCGATTTCTTGGAAATTTGAGTAGCAGGGCAGAAGAGATAACAAGTGAAGTAAGAAGACTAGTATCGATGTATAGGAACGCTGAGAGCCAGCTCGCTCAGTCGATTCCAAAGAAAGACCACGAGTTGACGGTCACAAAGCTGCAGGAGAGAATAAGCCAGCTTGAGACAGACCTCAACAGGACGAAGGCGGAACTTGAGAAGACAAAGGGCCTCGGCGAGAGGATCGATTCGCTCTCACAGAACATCTTATCTCAGAGCGATAAGATGGTATCCCAGGAAAAGATGATTGAGCTCGCAGTTGCAAAGTTTGCTGAGAACTCGGTGCCGAGCAAGATCTACGAAGCAAGCGTCACGCGCATCCAAGAGATGGAGCGAAAGATTGCAATGATGATTGAGAGGGAACACTTCGACGCGCTCGACAAGAGATACAACGAGGCTCAGCAGAGAATTGCGGCGATGGTTCCCCGCGAGGAGTTTGCGCTAATTGAGGCGAGACTTGCAAGTTCGGTTCCTAAATCACAGTACGACGAGCTTCTCCAGACATTCGAGAGGACGACCGTACCTGTTGCAAAGTATGAGGCGGCTGAGAAGCGCATAGCAGAACTTGAAGCAAGGCTCGGCGAGATGGTCCCACGGACAGACTATGAAGCATTGATGGGTTCAATCGTCACTCTCACGAGAGAGGCAACGGTGGAGCCAGAGGTTGGCATCTCCACTTCGCAACCTGCAGCCCAGGTGCTGACACTTTCCCACGTTGAAGAGACACCGGCACCTGCCGCATCTTCAACGCCGGAGCCCGTGCTTGCGGCTAGTCAGTAAAGAAGACAGCATGAGGGCCGTGCTGTAGAGTTACCCCGCTTTTTTCCCACCTCTTCACCGATACTCCTTGCGTTCTCAAAAGGGAGCGCATTCCCTTTTCTCTTCTTCCGCCTCTTCTTCTGTTTCCTACTCCTCCTCTGCCTCCATTTCTTCTCCTATTTTCAAGGAGTCGGAGATTAGGCCCTCGAGAGAGGAAAAGATCTAAGGATGAATTCTTGGCCAAACACTTCAAGCTGCTGATTTGAGTTAGAACCTAGAGAGTGTGCATTTCACACTTTTCTTTTGGTGCTCTGTTCAATGGGAAAAAATTGGTGTGTAACAAATGGCTAGCAACAAGAATGATGAGGCTGATGCACATAGTCCGAAAAGGATTAGCCCCACCGCAAGGACAGAAAAACGGGAAAGAGGGCAGGCTCACTCAGCGCAACGGGCATATCCCAATAGTGTGGCAAAAGGAAGAGGACGAGCTTCTAGGAAAGGAGATGCAAACAGGGCGAGCGAGAGGAGCAGAAATCCTACGTATCAGGGATCATTGTAAACTCTGCGAAAAACTTCGTTCCCGATTCGTATTGAATCTATCTCAGCTCACATTTCGACGATTCAACTTTTCCCCCGCACGTTCTTCTCTTAGCGCTTTACCGCTCATCTCTCCTACCTGATCTTCGCACGAGATGCACATCTGCAATGTCCTTCGGACTCTTACCGTCTCACACGGACGAACAAGTCAACGCCTTTCTTGCATGTATCTGCGAGATAGAGAGAAAAACTAGGGAGTGGTCTGCTAACAATTACGCTTGAGATTTATTAAAAAAGCCACCAATCAACGTACAGGCGGTCGATTACAATCACCATGCCGGGGGTCAGGATAGGGTATTGGGCTGCCCACGAGCAATACTCTCCGACTCAACTCACAAAGTTTGTGATCGCAGCTGAAGATGGTGGTTTTGAGACCGTCTTCACAAGCGACCATTTCATGCCCTGGTTCAACACCGGCGCACAGGGAGGATTCGCTTGGACTTGGATTGCAGCGTGCGCTGCAATGACGAAGAGGATCCAGTTCGGAACCGCAGTAACGGCTCCTGACAGGTATCATCCAGCAATAATCGCCCAGGCTTTTGCGACGCTGAATGAGATGTTCCCCGGCAGGATAATGCTCGGCCTCGGTGCCGGCGAGGCGATGAACACAATTCCCCTTGGAATCGTATTCCCTAGTCCTGGACAGAGGATACTGCGCCTCAAGAATGCGCTCGAAATAATAAGGAAACTCTGGGGAGGAGACTTTGAGGACTACAATGGTTTCTTCTACGATCTGCACAACGCGCGGCTCTATACGCCGCCCAGGACAAAGATTCCTCTCTTTGTCGCGGCCGGCTGGCACCGCTCGGCAAACCTAGCGGGAAAATATGCGGATGGGGTGATAGGCTTCTCAGGAAGTGAAAACATAATCCAGCTTGCTCTCGACTCTGCGAGGAAGAACGGCAAAAACCCTGACCAATTCGAGCGCCTGATCGAATTCAAGTGTTCGTACGATCCAGATTATCAAAGGGCGCTTGACTCAGTCAAGGTATGGCGCTCGACGATGACAAAGGGGGTACTCTCGTCCTCTACCGCAGATCCGAGAAAACTTGAGGATATGGGCGCAAGCCAAGTCTCAGACAAGAAGATAGAAGAGACCTGGGCCATTGTGACCAAAGTGGAGGACCTGATCAAACCAATCGAAGATTACGTGAAGCAGGGATACAGCATGATACAAGTGCACAGTTCGAGCCCCGACGAGCTTTCTTTCGTTAGAGCATTTGCGGCAAAAGCCCTCCCCGCGCTCAAGGAAATGTATCCCACAATTAGAGGCAGATGAAGAAGAAACAAGAAACGAGAAAAGTAATTCGCATAGGAAATGATCTTGTAAATTGATCACTGAGAGTGCTTTAGCTTCGAAGATAAGTGACGGGACGCGTGTATTGATTCTTGGAGCAGGGTTCGCCGGAATGTCGGCCGCGAACTCTTTGTGTGACAACGTCCGTCGCGGAGGAGAAAACGGAGCGACAAACGTCGAGATAGTGATGGTTGACCAGAAGAACTATCAGTTGTATACCCCGTTTCTCTTCCAGTCTGCGACCGGCCTTGTCGATCCCGACCACATAGCGCAGCCCGTCAGACCTAAGGCAAGAAAGAAGGGGTTTGACTTTGTCGAGGCGAAAGTAAAATCAATAGATCTTCCATCCAAGTCGGTCTTTACCACTGCGGGAAAGATAGCCTACGATTACCTGATCATAGCCCTCGGCTCGGTGAAGGACGATGCGAAGATGCACGGGGCGGAGAAGAATTCAATTCCCCTCAAGACGCTCGAGGACAGCGAGCAGATCCACAACCGGATCATCTATTCATTCGAAAAGGCCTCATTGCTCGAGCACGACAACCCCGAGAGAAGCGTGCTTCTGACATTTGTCGTCATTGGCGGAACGACAGGGGTCGAGCTCGCGGGGTCGATCTACGACTACATCAACCTGATCGCAAAGGACTATCCGCAAATCGACGTGCACAGCGAAGCCAAGGTGATGGTAATAGAGGCGCATGACAGGCTTTTTCCCGAAGGAGACAAGTCGCTCTCCGACGATGTAAAGCAGACGATGGAGAAACGCGGCATCGAAATCCGCGTCAACACGAAGGTAATGAGCATCGAGCCTTCCATGGTGAAAATACAGGATGGTTCCTCGATCCAATCCGCCAACATCTTCTGGAACGCAGGGATCAAGGCAAACCCAGTCGCGGACACAATCCCCGACAGCGTTGCTTCAAAACACAGGGGGAGGATCGTTGTAGATGACCACCTGCGCGTTCCAAACTTTCAGGAAGTGTACGTGATAGGCGATGTCTCGGCGGCTCTGGCTTCTCCAGAGCCAAGAGTGAGCTCGCGCGAAGTAGCAAAAAGTCCAGACGCTGCTAAACACCAGGTCGATCACAAGAGCAGCGGCGAGAAGAAGAGTGTGTCTGCACATCGTGGGCGCTATGCGCCTCCAACTGCCGAGGCGGCGGTTGAAGAGGGCTCGTACGTCGGGAGGGATCTTGCGCTTCGACTTTACAACAACTCGGAGAATGAAGTTGATGCCACGAAGAGTGCGAAGCCATTCCGATTCAAGGAAAAAGGGGTGATGCTTTCGATCGGGAGACACAACGGCCTTGTAAAGTTCACCCACTCTACGTTCAAGGGATACCTCGGATGGCTGATATGGAGACTAGTTCACGTGGCTCTGGTCTCGACGATGCAGGACAAGATCAGCGTCATATTCGATTGGACATTTGGTTCCTTCAGGAAGAGGAACATCAGTCAGTTCGCCGTCCCCGGCGAGGCAATTGAAAACATCGTTGGGAGTAACAGCAGCGGGAGAGAAACTCTTGTCGAGCAAGAGAACTGACAGCGGAACCCAAGAGACAGGAAGCCAGATTCTGCAGAAGATTCGCCCAAAGGGGCCTTCGCATATTATCCTCAGGTTATCTTCCGGGCCCACAGTAGACATACTGAACGGCAACAGGTTCATGGTGTCCTCAAGGGAGGGGGACATAGGGGAAGATTCGCACGGGTTGTTCAGAGACGACACTCGCTTCCTCTCCACGTACAACGCAAGGATCAATGGAAAGGGCCTGACTACGCTGACCTCCAACAACACGACGCACTACTCATCGGCATTCTATCTCACGAATCAGGAGATGCCATCAGTTAGGGCAGGTCCCAACATTCCGAAGGAGGCGCTAGCAATTCACAGGAGGAGGTTCATCGAGGAAGATGTCAGGGAGGAATTCTTCGTCACCAACGTTTGCAAAGACGACCTCGACTTGGTCATCTCCTTTGAGCTCGACGCGGACTTTGCCGACCTCTTCGAAGTCAAGTCCAGAGTCTTTGGTAAAAAGCCAGACATGCTTCAGGAGAAAGCTCTCAAGATGGGTGGCGCGACTCGAAGAGAGGTAGAAGAAGGAGATAGTAGATCAAATGAGATATCAAGGAAATTCCTCAAGGAGGACAACGCCTTCGACTTCTCCTGGACCGACCCGAGGACCGGTTTCAGGGCGCAGACACTAGTCTGGTTCTCGAGGAGGGGGAAGGTGGAGCTAGGCGATGGGCAGCGCCACGCGAGGATTTCATTTGACATCTCGCTGAAACCTCAGGAAACGCGCCGCCTTACCGTGGTCGTCGTCATGCTGATCAACGGAGAAAAGAGGCTCGGACGATACACGAGCCAGTACTTTCAAAAGCAGGAGCAGAAGGTCGAAAATACGCTCCGCAAGTGGAACCTAAACATCCCGAGGCTCGAAACAAACTGGGACGAGTTCAGGCACGCTTACTACCAGAGCCTAATTGACATCGTGTCTCTGAGGATGACCGACCCAACTGGGCGGCACGACTGGGACCTCATAGCCGCGGGCTGCCCTTGGTTTGTGACCCTCTTTGGCCGCGACACTCTGATCACGTCCTACCAGAGCGCGCTCTTTGGAGGAGACCTCGCCAAAGGGGCAATCGAGGGCCTCTCAGAGTACCAGTCAAAGCAGTTGAACGACAATCGCGACGAGCAACCGGGAAAGATAATCCATGAGCTGAGGTTCGGAGATTACGCGGCGAGGAGCGAGCGCTTTCCCTACTACGGAACGGCCGACGCGACTCCTCTCTTCCTCATTGTTGCTTCGGAGATCTACCGCTGGACTCACGACATCGACTTCGTGAACAAGCACCGGCAGAACATCATGGACGCTCTCATGTGGATTGACAAGTACGGAGACTTTGACAGAGACGGATTCGTCGAATACATCAAGAGAACCAAGAGTGGGCTCGACAACCAGTGCTGGAAGGACTCATGGAACTCAATCCAGTACTCGAACGGCAAAATTGCCGAGGCGCCCATAGCTACCTGCGAGGTTCAGGGCTATGTTTATGACGCAAAGTTGAGGATTGCAGAAATCGCGAGCGGCGTCTGGAAAGACTCCTCTCTTGCGAAGAAACTGGTGGACGAGGCAAACGAGCTCAAGGAGCGATTCAACGAAAAGTTCTGGATCGAAGACAAGGGGTACTACGCCCTGGCTTTAGACAAAGACAAGAAGCAGGTGGACTCGATGACCTCCAACAATGGACAACTGTTCTGGAGCGGGATCGTGAACGAGGACAAGGCGGGCACCGTAATCGAGAAACTGATGGACAACGAGACCATGTTCTCCGGATACGGAATCAGGACAATGTCGAGGAAGGACAAGGGATACAGCCCGATAGGTTACCACACCGGGTGCGTCTGGGCACACGACAACAGCCTGATTGCCGAAGGTCTCGCAAGGTATGGTAGGAAAAGAGAGGCAAAGCGCGTGATATGCGCAGTCCTCTCGGCTGCTCCGCATTTTGGGTATACCTTCCCCGAGACCTTTGCTGGATTCTCCAAGCTCGAAACGGGTTTCCCCGTGAGATATCCCACCTCCTGTCAACCTCAGGCCTGGGCAGCCGGCTCGCCGCTGCTGTTTTTGAGAACCATGCTCGGCCTGCATCCTTCGCAGGACGGCAGATGCATCACTATCGATTCGCTTGTTGATCTGGAGTATGAAGACATCAGCAAAGTAGAGAGAAGCAAGGGTGTTGATTTGGAACTCTGCGGCATCAAGGCCTTTGATAGAAAGTATTGCATAGAAATACACGATGGATCAAAGCCACGCGTCTACGAGGAATGAGGGAACTCTCTCCGGGAATGTTTGGTGGGGTTCCTAAGATGGTTCTTCACCCGAATAGAACTTGTGGGGCTCATCTTCGTGGTCCTCGAACCGGAAGCGTTCCTCGGTCCTCCGTTTTGACTCGGTGACAGACAACTCTTTCCACGCGGCCTCGAATTCTCCCTTGGAGTTCCAAATCGAGATGCCCAACAGCATCCCTGCTTCTTGGTCCTTGATTGCGGTCGTCACCAAGAGTCCTTTGTGTCTCTTCTGTGATTCACCAAACTTCCTCATATTGGAAAGAAGTATTGCTTCGTCTTTGGAAGACTTTGGATGGTGAATTCCCACTCCGGCATAGAGTTTCCTAGCCTCGGTTTCGGGCAACGATGAAAATGCACTTTGAACGAACGTTCGAGAGCTCATCGGATAGAATTCGTCCTTGACATGAACCCCAGCCTTCACGGCTGGATCGTTAGCGATCAACGAACGCATCTCGACTTCGTCTTTGGCCTCGACTAATGCTACTCCAAATACTTCTTTTGGATCAAGGACTGGACCGAAGACCAACACTTTTCCTTCATCGAGTCTGGCCTTCCAGTAGGCAACATGCTCATTCATGACCTTTCGCTCGTCTTCGGTCACATCTGTTGCAAAGGTCGGCCGAGGGCCGGGTGCTTTTAGAAAGAATAGGGTGATCGGCCATCACTCCTTGGCGAGCCGGGCGAACTCTCCCATGATGATTGGCTTGGTTGCCATGATTTGTGCTAGCTCTCCCCACAAAATGCCGGCATCAGCGTCGGCTCCAATTTCCGCGACTGCTCTCCCGAAATCGGAAGCATCCTTGTAAGTGTCAACCTCTATCCAGATTTCTTCCCCCGAAGCTGATGTTCCTAGAGCTTTCTCAAATCCTTCAAAACCGTCAAAGACATTCGTCCTGCCTAATTGATACACGTGGGTAGAAAGTGCGCCGTGTCTCTTGTAGATTTTCGAGAGCTTCGTCTGAACATTTAGCAGAGCTTCGTGTTGCCTCTCCGGTATCCTGTATACAAAGATATGCGCATAGTTCCCGACTACTTCCGCTCTAACCACTTCTTTCAATCCGTCTGTGATATCTTGCTTGGTCATGGGTCGGTGCTATACAAAAGTGACTACATAAATATGGAAGGAACCGAAAGTATAGTAGTATTTAACTTGGAACTAATAGACAAAGAGGAAAAACCGCTTATACCTTCGGTTCGATTCAAGAATTGCCCGATAAGGACGAGCTTGGGAGTGCTTGGAAAGAAATGGACGCTCCTAATCCTCCGTGACATAGCCTTTCTCAAAATTCAAAGGTTCAATCAGATTTTGCGATCTCTGCCGGGCTTGACTCCCAGAGTTTTGATCATTAGATTGAAAGAACTTGAGGAGGCTGGATTGATCGAGCCCACAATTATTCAGAGAAAGCCCAAACTAGTACGATGGGATCTGACTCAAATGGGAAAGGACACAGTTCCAATTTTGATGAGCTTCATCTCGTTTGGAGCGAAGTGGTATCCCGAAGCTGTGTTCGAGGATAAGCAACCTAGAACTGTGAAAGAAATATTTCCCGGACAACCAGTAATCAGGATATTGTAAAAAGGGCAAGGAATCCAGATGTTCAACAATTTTTTGCGAAACAAATCGAGGATCGCGATATTCCACCTCTCTCGAGCTCTTGATTACTCAAAGACTATCTAAGACAAAAAACTGGCCCCTGAATCATGTCGCAGAGCTCTTCCGGAAACACGACCGAGCTATCAGAGCTTCTCTTCGAGCTGGCTAACGCAGACCGATTAGCACTTCTCCTTCAAGTTGCCACGAAAGAACAGAGGATGTCGAGTCTCTCGAAGGCAATCGATGCCTCAGTACCGGAGTGCTCACGTCATCTTTCGAGGCTTACTTCGTTAGGTCTTGTCAGGAAGAATTCTGAAGGGCTTTATGGAACCACTGTCATGGGAAGTACGATTCTAAGACTCTTGCCAGGGATGAATGTAGTTGTTCAACATAAAGAATATTTCAAGTCGCACGACTTGTCCGAGCTTCCAGTAGGGTTCACCCAAAGGATTGGGGCACTTTCACAAGCCGAATATCGGAGTCATTTTAGCGAGGTTCTCGATCGCATCAAGAGTACAGTCACCGAAGCCAAAGAGTATTCCTGCCTTATGGTCGACAAACCGATTCTAGTTGGCAATGTTGATGTAACAGACTTTGCTTCGAAGCAACTTCCTGCAAGATTCATCTTCGAGGAAGGTATCCACCACAGAGTGCTGACATCAGTTAAGGCAGCATACCCGCGTTCAGAACTTGCGCTAGGAAAGAACGTCAAGATCGCACTCGGAGTCACTGAAAAGTCGGCTGGCGTGATTTTCCCCACAGCCGATGGTAAGCTTGACTTTGGGAGTGGATTCTTCGGTGAAGACCGCCTTTTTCGCGAATGGTGTCAGGACTTGTTTGAGTACATGTGGGCAAGATCTCAGAAGGTGCATTACGTCCCACCCTTTTTCCAGTCCCCGTTCTGAATAAGATACTCCGTAGTGACTCAGTCCCTAATTTCTTCTTATCATTCTTAACGAGTCTTAATGAATGGGTCTGTTCGTTTGCCTGATTTATGAATAGTTTAGCTGAAGGCAAACCGATGACCGCGACTAAAAACAAGAACTATCACAAAGCCATTACAGTAAAGAATACTGCCCAAGAAGCCTTCAAGAGTATAACCAATGTGGCAGGCTGGTGGAATCCTGCCCGGCTCCAGTTAGAGGGAAACACTGCGAATCTTAACGATGTCTTTAGAGTCAGTTGGGGTGGAGAAACTTGGGTCTCCTTGAAGGTAATAGATTCTGTTCCTGGGAAGAAACTAGTTTGGCTGGTTACAGACTGTTACTTGGACTTTGTCAATGACAAGAAGGAATGGAAAGGTACCAAAATAATTTGGGAAATATCGAAGGACAAAAACGGAACCGGAATCAAGATGACGCATGTAGGATTGGTTCCCAGCGTAGAGTGCTACAGTGTCTGTAATGCTGGATGGAACAACCACATTGGTAACGAGCTATTGAAACTGGCAGAGACAGGAAGTTCGGTAATCCATGGATAAGCTTCCTAATATCAAACAGACTTGGCAATTCAAGGCATCTCCGAGCACTGTCTTTGCTGCCCTTACCGATTCCAAAATTCTTGTGAAATGGTGGCCAAAGAAAGCTCAGATTGACCCAATCAAAGGGGGCAGATTCTCGCTGGTATTCGACAACGGATTCATCTGGGAAGGGAAGCTGTCTTCTTTCAAGGAAAACAAATCCGTCGCCTTTCCGTGGGTGCAAGGGACTGCTACCTTCAAACTCTCAAAGAAGGGAAAAGGCACTTTGTTGAAGCTCCATCACGAAGGGTTCGCGGGGGTAGAAGAGTTGGCTGCGTCAATTGCGGGCTGGACGTATTACCTGAGTAATTTGAAGTCAATATTGGATTATGGCAGAGATTTGAGATCCAAAGAAGATAGCGTTTTCGGATGATTACTTTGAAACTCCATTATGATTCAGGCGTGACATAGAGATGAGCAGGGTGAAGAGCTTCACACGCGTCGTCAGCACTGACGACGGCGGATCAGCGTTCGAGGACATGGAACTGCACCTGAACGAGCAGCAAGTCGCGGAAGGAGTGCCAGCAATGTTCGTCGGCGCTCTCGGACCTGCACATGGTGCAGCCTTTCTCCGCTTCGCTGCCTTTGATAGCGAACCGCATCCAGCAGCCGAGCAGATGTGGGTGGTGATGCTGCGTGGCGTCATCGAGGTCAAGGTCAGCGATGGGACCTCTCGCCAATTCGGGCCCGGTGATCTCGTTCTCGCCACCGACACAAGCGGGCGCGGTCACATCACGCTGACTGTCGGTGACCCGCCGTTCGAGGCGCTGATTATTACGAGCGTACCTGTTGGCTGACCCGCTCAGTCTGGTTTGTTGCGGTGACCGAAGTGAAACCTGAAGACCAGCTAGTGGGTCTCATGTTTCTGGCTGCATCGCTTGGCTACTCAGTGGCTTTCTCGCGGGTAATGGCCTTTCGCATCTAATCAGGAGGATCGCCTGAGAGCGGTATCCAACCGTGTTTGGAGGTTCGCTCCTTGTCAACCTTCTCGCGGGTTGGATCAGCCTGATGCTCTCCGGACTATTGCTTTTAAGACCAACGAGCAAAGATAGTGATATTTTATGACCGCCACAGGGTCCCGTATGACCGATATGATTAGTTGAGCAACAACTGTCTATTCATAATTCATGATCATAGACTAGCATCATTCACTTTTCTTCAGGATCGAAATTCTTCAAAGGAATAATTTCCACAAATCTGAAGCAGTCGTACCCGATTCTAGTGAGCTATTCCTTCACAATGTATCCACACCAAACTTAAAGATGGGTGCTTCGAGCGCACCTATGTGAAGTAGGATTTAGGCGCGAATCACCTATTTTCAAAGTTCCTGGGCGAACTCATACTGGCCTTTCGAAAAGTTTCAAAGGCAGATAGAATTGAAGACAAAACTTTTAGTCGTCCTGTCACCTACATTGATACTTTTCGCTTCTCGACCTCTACTTCTTTTCGTCGTTTCGTCCTTAAGGAATGACGCAGAAAGCTAATTTAATTCCTATGACGGCAGCAGATGAACCGTGGAACCCACAGTAATCCGCCCTAGAGGCAAGATCAGCAGACTATCCCTCGACAGACTTCAGAAGATCGCAGCAGAGGTCTATCTCGGAAATCTCCCGGACACGGAGTTTAGAGATCTAGTAGAGCTCTCGAACGACTTACTCAGCCAGTTTGACAGACTGGACGAACTTGTCGAGCCTTCGATTCCTTCCGAGTTTTCATTTCGCGAGCTAGGGCATCGACCCACGCCGGAGGAGGATCCCTTTAACATGTTCATCACTAAATGCTTTGTAAAGGGAGCCGATACCGGCCCCTTGAAGGGCAAGAAGGTGGGGCTCAAGGACAATGTCAGTCTGAGAGGCATTCCGATGACTAATGGTTCGAGGATTTGTCAAGGTTACATACCAAATATTGACGCGACGGTTGCAACGCGTTTGTTGAGAGCGGGGGCGGATATTGTGGGGAAGCTCAACATGGATGACATGTCATTTTCCGGGACCTCCGAGTCAAGCTTCTACGGCGCTGTCAGGAACCCCATGCGACCCGATTACTCTCCCGGCGGGTCATCTTCCGGTTCTGGCGCAGCGGTCGCGCATGGCGACCTAGACATCGCAATCTCGGTAGACCAGGCAGGAAGCGCTCGCATCCCGGCAGCGTGGACTGGGACCACGAGTATCAAATCCACCCAGGGCCTCGTACCCACCTTCGGCCTTGCTTACGTGGATCACACCCTCGACTATGTATGCCCTCTAACCAGGACGGTGGCTGAGCTTGCAACGGCCCTAGAAGTGATTGCGGGAGAAGATGATAAGGACCCACAGTGGGTGAGGGGTCCTATCAAGGTTGACAAGTACACTAACCATCTCGTCGCAGACGTCAAGAACCTCAAAGTTGGACTCATCAAAGAATCCATGGATTGGAAGGTAAGCGAAGAAGACGTCAACGGCGCGGTGAAGAAGGCGCTCGACAAGTTCTCCGAGCTCGGCGCGGATGTAGACGAGGTGTCGATTCCAATGTTCAAGGACGCGCCAGCGATATGGACGGGAATACTTGTCCACGGCTACGCTGCTACAGTTGCGTCCAACGGAGAGGGCAATGGACATGAGGGCTACTACAACACTCACTGGAACGAGTTCTTTGGTAGAGCGATCAAGATGAAGAGCTCGGATTTACCTCCTCTCATCAAGGTTACGCTGATTGTGGACAGATACCTTCGAGAGGAGTACTTCGGCGTTCATCATTCGAAGGCTCAGAACCTTCGGAGGTTATTGAGGGAGGAGTTCAACGCGCGGTTAAGCAAATACGATGTACTTGCGTTGCCGACCACTCCGATGAAACCCACAAAACTTCGTTCCTCAATTTCATTTAGGGAGATGGCCGAGACCGGTACCTTCGTCATAAGTAACACCTTACCATTCAACGTGACCGGTCATCCTGCGATAAGCATTCCGTGCGCCATCAGAGAAGATCTCCCAATCGGCCTACAGCTCGTTACAAAGCACTGGAACGAGGGATTGCTCATTCGAATGGGCTACACTTTTGAACAGTCTTTTGACTGGAGAAAACTCTAAGTCTAGAGATTGGTGTTGCCCAAAACATTGAGCTAGCCAATTCTTGGGTTAGTACAATACCGCAAACTGTAAAGATTAAAGTAAACTGAATCAAGAATTTCTTTTCGACACGTAGAATAGATCTGCTTGGGAGTTCAAAAAAAATGGAATTTGGAATAAGCATGGGTGCGCTCTATGCCGAACCCAGTGTTTACGTGAAGTACAGCAGAGAGGCAGAGGAGCTCGGGTACTCGTACGCTTTCTATCCTGATTCCCAGATGGTCTATCCGAATCCGTTTGCCATAATGTCCGTGGCGGCCACCGTGACCAAGAAGCTTAGACTTGGCACCATGGTCTCGCCGCCTTCCATAAGACACCCTTCGGTGCTCGCAAGCGCAATTTGCACTGTCCATGAGATCTCCGGTGGACGAGCTCTCCTTACAATGGGGACAGGGGACAGCGGAGTCAGGAAGATAGGTATGAAGCCCTTGAAACTCAAGGAGCTCGCCGAAGCGGTTGACTACGTAAAGAACCTGACCGAGGGAAAGAAATTCAAGTACAGCACAGGCGAGTTCGGGATAAGGTACGCACACGGCGGCATCCCGATATACACGATGGCTACGGGTCCCAACATGCTCAAACTCTCCGGAAAGATAGGCGACGGCACAATCATGCAGCTCGGACCGGGCCTCACTAGATGGGCCGTTGATCAGGTGAGGTCGGGGTCGCAGGAGGCAGGAGTGGATTTCGAAACAAGAGATTTGACTTGGTGCGCGCTCTCTTCGATCGACGAGGACAGGAACGTCGCAAGATACAGGATAAAACCCAGCGTGACCTGGTTTGCCATGGTCTTTCCTCAGTTGATAGAAAAGACGGGCCTGCAACTTGGCGATTCTTTCTGGCGGCGCATCCACGAAATGAAGGAGAACTATGAGAAGTACGATCTCGTGCACTCTGATAGGTGGGAAGATGCCCTTGAGATGGCGAAATTCGTCCCTGACGAGCTCGTGGACCGGATGGTCCTCGCCGGAAATCCCGATGACATTTGTCGTGTTATGCGGGATCTCGAAGGGTTGGGAATTTCGAAAGTAGCGATCAGACCCGCCTCCACAGATGATTGGTACAAGACATTTAGGATGTTCGCGGAGTGCGTAATGCCTAATTTCAGATGATATCTCATTAGAGTTGACGAGGGGAATCCCAACTATCAGCACCATACTGGTGCGCATAGTAGCTTCTCGTCTCATTCCCTACGTGTTTTCTCATAGGCCATAGGCTAGGGGTGTACTAAAGCCCTCGCCCATACTGTGAGAAACCTCCTTGCTTCACCCCTGCAATTCTTGGCGTGTCTTGCAAACCTTATCCTAGGGTTAGAGAAGCCTTCGTTGCTTGCCTGTCCTAAATTCGAGGCGAGCCATTCGTTCCGTTAGTTCTCTCATACCCATTCTTTCCAAGCGTCGGATAGGTTGTGTTCGGTCTCTGGTTAGCGCACGTCTGTAACTCTCGCATCTCCAACGATAAATGAACAGAATTTTGGAGTTAGGAGCCTCAGGCGGTTTATGAATCTTCGGAGTATAATCCCAACATCAGCTGCAATAGTTCTAAACTTTAACCAACAATGAACAATCGAGTAAGCGATTTGCAGCTTGCTTTGTGGGCGTAGCGTTTTGGTATGGCGAAACCCTGACCCTTTTTGATTTCAAGCCGCTCAGACGTGGATTCGAACTGTAAGCGCAAGGCTCCTGAAAGTACGTATCCGATGTGTGCTCTCCTGCACCACTCTCTTTCATTCCACTTTGGGGACAACTCCAGTATTCGAATAGTATTTCTTCCATCCTTCAGAACTCGTTTCTTCGCCCTGCCGGCTCTGCCTCCGCCAACCACTTCGGTCCAGGCCATCTGTGGAAAGTCGATCTTGATTTCTTGTGGTTTCAAAAAGAAATTCTAACACTCCCGCTTCTTTCAAACTGGAACATACTCGTTTTAGCGTTATGTTCGGATATACATGAACTCGCCAAATCAAATTTTGCTCTTGTGGCAATTGCAACAACCATCCCTGTACATCTCAATCCACGCAAGAAGGGGATTTTCTGTACTCTTCTTCTTTGTCGTGGCAAGATTTCTTACGTCAGTGAGATTTATGAGCCCAGGTCTTACTAGATCTCTTAATACAGAAAGTGAGAATACGAGTAAGAAAGAAAGGACAAATCACACTCCCCGAGGAGCTTAGAAACGGATGGGAAGTGGATGAAGGTTCGGGGAGATATAGCTCTGGTTGAAGAAAGGGGATCACGCAATAATCAGTCCGATAAGGCGCACCAAGATAAAGGAAGATGCAGGATCCCTAGGTCAGGCAGACAAAGACGAAATTGACATTGCAATAATGAAGCTAGTTTCTCTTCACTATTCAAAAAAGTACAGACGCTGACTAGCTTGGCACAGTATCTTGGCAAATTACCCAAAAGGAGTATCAATTTTTCTTGATGCTAATGTGTACCACCTTTATCTCAGAGGGCCAGAAAGAGATTCAAAGAGCATGCAGCCCGCTCCTCGAGAGAATAGAAAGAGTAGAAGTAGCAGGCTTCACCTCTTCCCTGGTTTTACATGAGGTCATGTACAAGATATTGCTAAAGGGCTATTGAAGATAAGCATCATAAAAAAATCCGCTCGAGGTAGTACAGAAACCATTCGAAGAAGTTGGCGTGCAGTCTAAGGAAGTACGTAAGGCCGTTGATATCATTCTTGGGATACAAAACCTTGAGATACTTTCTGTCGACAGATACCACACAGAATCATCCACGGACTACATGAGAAAGGATTCAATGTTGCCGAGAGATACCATCCATTTACCAGTCAGGAAATCGATTGGATGTTCTGATTTGGCCTCTGCGGATTCAGATTTTGACAGAGTCCAAGTGATAAATCGATGGACACCCCTCCCACCAAAACAGCCCCCAAAAAGATGAATCCGTTACAACGCGGTCAATGTCTTGAGTAATTGAAGTATATGATATTGTCATGAGGTTCTTGAGAACTTGAGCCCAAAGTGAGTTTGTCGAAGACCCCACCACAATAGGAACAATCAATGAATCTCAAGAGCTATTTTGTCAAAGTGATAATGGAGAAATCCGCAGGTAACAAAATCTGGGCCACGCATATCGCTCAATCCAAGCTAACCGTTGCAACATTTGCAAAATTCTTCATTCCAAGAGCTCTTCGCTGGTTACGACTCATTTCATTTTACATTAGTCGCATGGTTTTGAGAATGTTCATTAAGTGTTTGTTGAAAGTCGGTTGGCATCTTTCGAGCCTTAAAAAACAAAGTAACGGCGATCAGTGGCTTTTTGTATATAGAATCCGACAGGACCGATCTGCGACAGATTATTCCAGATGAACTCAAGACCCAGAGTTTATGTGACTAGAGCTCTTCCAAGAAAAGCTCTCGACAGGATAAGCGAAGAATGCGACGCCGTAGTATGGCAGGGAGAGCTTCCCCCTCCCCGGGAAGAACTCCTCGCGAGAGTTTCCGATATGGACGGTATTGTTACCCTGCTTACGGAAAGGATTGATTCCGAAGTAATGAGCAAAGCTCCCAAGCTCAAAGTCATTAGCAATTGCGCCGTCGGCTACGATAACATTGACGTCAAGGAAGCCACGAAACGTGGGATTCTGGTGGGCAACACACCCGGCGTGTTGACCGAGACCACAGCGGACTTTGCATTCGCTCTTCTGATGACTGCCGCGCGTCGAGTGGTCGAAGCCGATAGCTACGTCAGGGAAGGAAAGTGGAAGTCATGGGGCCCTACTACGCTGCTGGGGCAAGATGTGTGCGGTGCTACTCTTGGGATAATAGGTCTGGGAAGAATCGGGGCCGCGGTGGCGAGAAGGGCCAGGGGATTCGACATGAAGGTCGTATATCACAGCAGGCATCGCAGGAGAGACCTCGAGCGGGAGCTCGGGATAAAGTACGCACCTCTGAACAAGCTGTTGTCAAGTTCGGATTTCATTTCAATTCACACGCCTCTTTCAGCTGATACTTATCATCTGATCGGAAAGACGCAACTCGACAAGATGAAGCGAACGTCAGTGCTTGTGAATACTTCGCGCGGCACCGTGGTGGACAACGTGGCCCTTGCGGAAGCTCTGCGCCGTGGTACAATCTTTGCGGCGGCACTCGACGTCACTGATCCGGAGCCGTTGCCCCCTGATCACCCTCTTTGCATGCTGGACAACGTGGTACTTGCGCCGCACATTGGGAGCGCGTCGGTGGTAACAAGAACCAAAATGGGTCTGATCGCGGCTGAAAATCTGATCGCAGGTCTCAAGAGAAGAAAGATGCCTTCCCTAGTCAATACCGAGTTACTCAAGAGCAACAAGAGTAAGACAACTAAGTTCTAGTCATCAACCAACTTCCTGTGATTTTTCTTAACCACGTCTACCGGTCATTTGGCTCCTCAAGGGTTCTCCATCTCTTGTACAAGTCATGCTTGACTCCGAAAAGATCAAGAGCCTTCCCGACAATGTGATTGACAATGTCATCAATCGACTTTGGATTATGATAAAACGCCGGCATTGGAGGCATGACAATCGCTCCTGCCTCGGCAACCGACAGAAGGTTGCGGAGATGAATCTTGTTGAGCGGTGTCTCCCTGGGGACAAGCACTAGTCGGCGCGCTTCTTTTAGTGTGACATCTGCCGCTCTTACCAAGAGACTATCCGCATTCCCAGAGAGGATGCCTCCGATAGTCTTCATACTGCAAGGGATGATTATCATACCATCGTTTAGAAAGGAACCGCTGGATATTCTGGCCGCAAGATCGTCATCCGAATACGTATAGCTTGCAAGTCTTTTTACAGCTTCTATCTTCATGTCGGTCTCGTATGTGATAGTAATACCTCCCCATTTTGTGATTATTAGGTGGGATTCGATACCGAGGTCTCTTAATACCTCAAGGAATCTGATTCCGTAGATTGAGCCTGAACCACCCGAGATACCTACGATTAGGCGCATTGACCTGTCTACTCTGGCTCTTCAAAGATCCTACAAAGCTTTTAAACGATCTTCAACAGTCACTTGGGAAAAATGTCGCTCTCTGTCTTCATGAATATCGTTCTGATCTCCTCGACCGTCTGCATACATCCCTCGTTTCTCTGAAGTGTCAGACTTTCAATGGCCAAAAATTGTTACACCGTATGCGTGATGAAGGGCGATGGCATAGGTCCCGAAATAGTTGATGCCACGCTAGATGTCCTAACATCGGTTCAGGATAGATTCAGGTTCAATCTCGAATACTTTGAAGTGCCTGCTGGCGATGCGTCTCTTCGTCAAAATGGAGAGGCGCTCCCTAAGAGCAGCGAGGAGGAATTCGAAAGAAGTGATGCGTGTCTCAAAGGACCTGTGGGCGAGACCGTCATGGAAATAAACACGCGTCTTCGATTCGGCTATGATCTTTATGCAAACATAAGGCCGGCCCGGTCGTTTCCAGGAATCTGCCCGCCCGCGCTTAGACCCGACACGGATCTGGTCGTGATTCGCGAAAATTCCGAGGGATTCTACAAGGCGCTGGAGATGGAAATCGTTCCCGGCGTGTGGGTCTCCTCCGGTGTTTTCACGACAAGAGCGGCTCAGAGAATCGCACGGTTATCTTTCGAATATGCTCGCAACAGAGCGCGGAGCGAAAATAGCCGAGCCAAAGTAACACTCGCTACAAAGGCAAATATCTTCAGAATGACTCACGGAATGTACTTGAGGGAATTCCAGAAGATGTCTCTGGAGTATCCGGATGTCGTCTTCGAACACATGTACGCAGATGCGGTCTGCGCGGCCCTCGTCAGAGATTCTTCGAAATTTGATGTAATAAGTGGAGAGAATCTCTTGGGGGATTTGCTGAGCGATCTCGCTGGTCAGATTTGCGGTGGACTGGGAATGACTCCCGGGACCAACATCAACTACGAAACGAAGCAAGCTTATTTTGAGCCCACTCACGGATGCGCGCCCGATATCGCTGGCAAAGGCATAGCCAACCCGATTGGTCAGATAAGATCAGCCGCCCTCATGCTTGATTACTTATCACATGTCAATCAAGACCCCAGACTCAAAAACGCGTCCCTCGAAATAGAGCTTGCAATCGAGAAGCTGCTAAGCACCCCAAACAGGACTAGTTTGCCTGTTGAGTTAGGCGGAACGTCGAGAACGGACGAGGTAGGCCGAATTGTTTCCGAGTCTATAGTTAAGTGACTTGGCAGCGTTCTGATTGCGTTACTCATTTGCAAAAATGTTTAAAGATCATGCGACAGTCGAAGTGAGAATGAAGCGACAGGCTGATTCAGTTTGAAGATTACAGAAGTTAGGACACACCCATGCGGGTATGTGGAGAGGGAACCTTGGGAGAGAATACGCAACTTTGCTATAATCGAAGTTCACACTGACAAGAAGGATCTCATCGGAATCGGGGAATCCAGCGACTGTTACGGTCATTCTTACCCGCGCGTCATCGCTACTATCGTTGAGGATGTCCTCAAACGGCACCTAATAGGTGAAGATCCCCGTGATGTTGAGAAACTACTGCGAAAGATGTCGGCTAGCTATCAACACTTCGGACACGGTGGACCAATTGTACAAGCCATCAGTGGAGTCGAGATAGCACTATGGGATATCATTGCGAAGGAAGCAAATTCGCCGCTCTACAAGATCTTGGGGGGTGCGCGAGACAGGATCAAAGTGTATGCGGGCGGCCCGCTTGACTTCACTCACTCTCCTGAGGAAAGCGTAGGCTTCTACGTCAGTCTTGTGGAGAGAGGCCTCAAAGCCGTAAAGATCAGGATTGGGAACAACCTAGAGTGGGACAAGGAGTTCGTGAAGAAGACGCGGGAGGCGGTAGGAGACAAAGTAAAGATCATGGTTGACGGATTCTTGAATTTCACTCCCGCGGCTGCGATCAGGGTCAGTAAGATGCTTGCAAGATACAACATCTTCTACTTCGAAGAACCCATCTTGCAGGTATTTGACCTGACCACGCTCCGGGAAGTCAGGCAAAAATCAGAGGTGCCTATTGCAGTTGGAGAGCACATTTACTTGGCAGACGGGTTCAAGAGCGTAATTGAGGCGCGGGCTGCTGACTATCTCACTCCAGATGTTACGGTCTGCGGCGGAATAAGTGAATGCAGGAAAATATTCGGTCTCGCTGAATCAGCGGGCATGCCAATTGTGCAGCACTGCGGCGGACTCACTGCCATAGGAATCGCAGCGAATCTCCAGGCCCTCTGCTCCCAGAACGAGGGCACCTTCATGGAATATGACTCGAAGGCATTCCAACCCCTGAGGGATGAACTGCCTCAAGAGCCGATATTCAGCATGGATAACCTAGTCGACGGAGCTGCGATAGTTCCGAAAGGAAGCGGAATAGGGATCACAATTCGCAAGAATGTGATAGAGAAATACCCGCCCGTCAACCTGCCCGTCCAAAAGACAATGCCTACCTACGGCATGGGCTTGATCGAGTAGAAAGGTGGAATCCTATCTTTCCGATGCCTTTGTCGGACCCGAAATAATCGACTCTATGTTGACGTTCAATTCTTTTGATGTTTTGACGAGCTCCTGCCAAGCTGAATCTGGCACTTGAATTCCTTCAGCAAGCCTCTTCTGCTTGGACTGGAGCTCCGGTTCCCCCGGGAGAAGGATTTCTTCGACTCCCGTTGCAGGCGGAGCATTCTTCAGCTCCGAGATTAGTCGGTGCACGTGGGCAAGGTATTCTGTCATCGGCGTAAAGCTCTCAATGTTTATTGCCTGTAGGAAAACGCCGTTGCCAGATTTGATCTCCTTGCCGATCCCCGAGCCTGTTAGCGCTCCACACAGAAGGTCGAGGGTCACAGCAAGTGAATATCCTTTGTGACCGGCGGCTGGAAGAAGAGCCCCTCCAGCAGATATCGGTTCGCCAGGGTTCGGATAGAGGTCCTTAGGATTTGTTGTAGAGTTTCCGTTTCTATCTACGATCCACCCCTCGGGAATGGGGAGACCCTTGTGCATTGCCGCCCTAACTTTTCCTTCAGCCACGATAGAGGTGGCAAAATCCACCATTATCGGATCAGCCTGCGTGGGGAAAGCATAGCTTACTGGATTTGTGCCGAGAACGCGAGTTCTCCCTCCGAATGGAGCAACGCCAGGAAGCGTATTGGCATATATCATTCCTATCAAACCTTGTTCCGCAATCGCCGTGGTGTAGTCCCCTAACCTTCCAATGTGGGAGCAGTTGAAGATTCCTGCAGACCCTACACCCACAGCCCGAGCTTTTTCGATGACCAACCTGACGGCGCCAGAACAAACCACTTGTCCAAAGGCCCAGTCACCGTCAATAAGGGCGGTAGCTGCAGATTCCCGAACTACTTTCCATCGACCTGCGGGATTAATGCTACCTTTCTTCACAAGGGAAACGAGCCGCGAAACGTTTTGTATGCCATGAGAATCGTGCCCACATAGATTTGCCCTCGCAATATGTTCCGCGATTACTCGCGAGTCCTGTGGTGAAACACCTGCAGCTTGGAATATTGTAATGCAAGTCTCAACCACCTGCTGGCCGCTAAGGGTTGGCATCGCGGGTGCAACTCTCAGAGGTTTAGGGCTTTTCGCGTCAAGGCACCGTATTCTTTCAACCAATAAAATATTATGCCCAAGTCGGACCCAATGCAGAAGTCGCGAACACCGAGATCTATGAATCTCTGTAGTCTCTTCATGAATCCTTCCGTACCAGTTGGGCCTGCGAATAATTCTCCCCGCGGGTGCTTGTCATACTTCAATGCAAGCTTGATGGTCCTCTCTTCTGCTTCCACTAGCTTCGGATTGCTGTAATCACCCGGTGTACCCAAGCTGAGGGAGAAGTCGGTTCCACCAAACTGTATCATGTCGACGCCGTCGAAGTTCATCAAGTCCTCGATCTTCTCGTATAATGACATTTTCTCAACCATGATTGCCACAACTACGTCGCTCGTATACTTCACGAAATCCTTCGAGCCGGAGCCTAGCACGTAGCCCTCAAGGCGATTGAATGAAGCGCCGTTCCATCCGACTGGCTCCGCCCTTACAGCTCTTATGGCCTGTTCCACATCAGCAATAGTTCTCAGGTCGGAGAACAGTATGTTTTGGATACCTGCGCCAATAGCTCTCTGGGCGAGGTAGTGCTTTGGCTCCGGGTCGATCTTTATCATTGTCGACATGTCGAACTGGCTGGATGCGATGGCAAGGTTGTCGAGAGCGTACAGGTCATACGGGGCTGATATGCTCGTGAACTCCACATAATCCATCGCACCAGAATGCCCGATTGCTTCCATGACTCCCGTCCATGTACTAGCAATGTGAGTCCCCACCGTTGGAACCCCCTTTCGCATGAGATCTCTTAGTTTGTTTGCCCTCATAACACCCATCTTAGCCTTCGCACTCTTCTCGTGTCGCTGGCTGACTAACGTGCTGAATATAAGCCTAATCGAACTTTAGAAATCCTGAGATTACTTTTCGAAAGAGTTAGAGAATCCAAACAAACTCGGTAATGATCTGTTGACTTGTCTGAGATACGTAATGGCCAGAGTTGATGTCAATCTTTCCTATTGAAGTGGTCATATGCTGTCGTGAACCGCGCGTACATCTTCTCATACCTTTCTACGTTTGATCTCAGTGGCTGGTATCTATCAACCTCGTGGACCATTTGGTTTGAACCCTCATCGATGCTTCTGTAAATGCCCAAGGAGACAACACCAAAAATTGCAGCTCCTAGACACCCAGTTTCAATAGTCTGCAAGAGTACAACAGGGCACCCTAAGATATCCGCTCTAATTTGGTTCCATATGCTGCTGTTTGCACCTCCTCCACTTACCCTCAGCTCTTGAATCTCAATTTGGTCTTCTCTCAGACGATCCAGGAAGTGCCTTACGCTCATAGTGATTCCTTCCATGATCCCTCTCATCATCTGACCTCTTGTAGCTCGAAAGTCCAAGTCGATTAGCGAACCACCCATTATCCAATTCAGCCAGCCTTCTCTAAGAGTCGGAACAAAGAGTGGGCCGCGTGAAGAGTCAGTCGAAGGGATTGATAGAATGTCCTTTTCGATGCCGTCGAATTGATCTATTGTGGAGCCGCCATAATACGCACTCTTGAACCATTCAAAGGCTAGGCCGAATGGAAAAGAGTCGTACAGCAAACGAAAATTGGGTATCAAATGGTTGCGCGTTCCGAGTCTTGACTGATTTGATACTGGCGCGGCTACTGTTTCGGTAGATCCTGCGATGTCTGCAGCTAGCCCTAATTTCAGCAGACCTGAACCGATTACGCATGTCAACCCGTCCCAAGGGCAAAGTAGTACGGGAACTTCGCTATTCAATCCCAGTTCTTGGGAGATATTTGGTTCGACATTTCCTATCGGGGAGAGGTAGTCGTGCTGTAGTCCGAATGCACTTTCGTCGATACGCAGAATATCGCACAACTTTGAAACATCGGATTCACTAAGGGCACTCTTATCGTGGGTTAATCGATGTGTAAGAAGAAAACCAAGATACTCCCTCATGTCGCAAATGGATTTCGTCGCTTTGAAATCATCAGGTTGAGTTTCCTTGATCCATTCGAGGCTTCCTCCAAGTTTTAGGCCGGTATAGCTGAGATCACGAGATTGTAATCTCAATCTTCTTCCATAATTATCCGCCCTCTTGTCGAGATGAGATATTACGGGCCTCACTGCATTACCTTTCTGGTTAAGACACACCGTTGAAGTAGCCTGAGCAGTGATCGCGACTAGTTCAGCTTCTGTATCATCGTGGCCCGACAGGGCCTTTCGAATGCAGGAAAATAGACTTGTGCGCAGTTCCTGATCATCAAGTTCTACGGAGCCAAATGTTGTGGAAAAGTGGGTCTTTACCCCTTCCATACTGGAAGAAAGGATCCTACCGTCTTGATCGAAGAGGATTGCTTTGCAGTTGCTGGTGCCAAAGTCGACCGAAAGAATCCGCTTGCGGGAGTTCATCAGAGATTCTTCCAATGGAGACTGGGCAAATTCAAGAATTCGCAGTGACCACCGTCCATCAAGCTGGGCTAACTTCCGTGTATTACCTTTATGATTGATTTGGTGATCGTGTTTGGGTCTTTGTGCTGCCACACATTTCTACCGATTGCAGCGCCCGCTGCTCCCGCCCTCATTGCGGCGCCGATGGTTTCGAGAAGCTCCTTGTCAGTATTCATCTTCTCACCGCCTAAGATAAGGACAGGTATTGGGCAGGAGCGAACAACTTCTCGGAACGATTCTTCACTCCCGGTGTAGAATGTCTTAATCACGTTAGCCCCACTCTCCATACCAATCCTAGAGTATTTTGCGACAATGTCCTGGTTTCTTGGATCTGCTATCTTGTCGCTCTTGACAGGATACATTTCTCCCACAACTGGGATGCCATATGAAGAGCAAATCGTGGTAGCCTTGTAGAATTTCAACAAGTTGTAGGAATCATCGTTTCCACCATTGACCGCAAGGAAGAACTTGACCGCGTCTACCCCCATCTTGGCTGAAAGCTCAATTACGTTCGAAACGTCGTCCATCAGGGGAACCGAAAGAATGATCGGTGTCTTGCTCCCCTTTATCGGATCCACGTACTTCTGGAAAATACCAAGAGTAGTTATGATGGCGTCCGGGCGTGCGTCAAGAATTGCTCTGATTGTGGGTTCCGGATCTGTCCAACCAGGCTGGGGCCCGACGATGGCACCGTGATCTAGTGCCACTATAGCGCTTCGACCGTCTTCTCGAAACAATTTAGCTAGCCTGAGCTGTACCCCTATGGAAGACATTCTGATCTACTATTACTCTCCACTGGGTCTGACGATAACCTTCGTGCCGGTGCCAGCCTCAAGCGATTCGAAAGCCTTCTGAGACTCTTCAAGGTCATAACTATGGCTTATGAGAGTCTTTACGTCTATCTTCTTTTCATCAATGAGCTTTGTGGCGAGTCGCAAATCAGATCTAGTCTTATCGAAGCTTCCAACTAGGGAGATCTCACCATGGTGAATCAAATTGAGATCCAATCCAGTCTCTGTGGGAGGGCTAATTGATCCAAAAAGGTTCAGAGAACCCATCTTCGCGATAATTTGGGCCCCCAATTCGACAGCTTTGCTATTTCCTACTGCGATTATTACCTTGTCAGTTCCATATCCCTCGGTGATCTCTTTGACCTTGGAAATCGCGTCTTCGTTCTGAGAATTTATGGTGTGATCCGAACCTAGTTTTGTTGCTACATCTAGTCTCTCTTGACGCAAGTCTATCATTATCGTTTCAGCCCCGAGCAATTTTGAAATTTGCATGTGCATCAGGCCGATCTGTCCTGCCCCTATAATCGCAACCCGGTCTCCGGCAGCGACTCGTGAGTTCTTTTGGCCATTTATTACGCAAGCAAGTGGTTCAGAGAAAGTAGCTTCGTCGAAGGTGACTCTTGAAAACTTGTTTATGTAGATCTCGTTCGCAGCTATGTATTTTGCGAGTGCGCCCTCGCTGAGAATCTTTCGATTTCTGCAGAGATTCTCCCTCCCGGCCACACACTCTCTGCAGTATCCGCACCGCCTGACAATGTCGCCGGCTACTGTGTCTCCAATCACAATATTTCTTACTTCTTCGCCAACCTTCACCACAATTCCGGATGGTTCATGCCCCAGGACCATTGGTGGTTTCTTCCAAGTGGATATTCCTGCATAGAGTCGATAGTCGGTTGGGCATAGTCCACATGCTCTAACTTCAATGAGAACGTCGTGTCGCCCGATTGGTGGTTCGGGTCTCTCTCCAATCTGGATCTTCTTGTATTCCGTGAGAATTGCCGCTCGCATGATTAACTATCCCACACAACCCCGGGCCCCATTTTCTTTAGTCGCAACTCTCAAGCGGTGAGCTTAGCATCATTAAGTATTTCACTCCAATGATGGCATGCTACCTTTTGTCCAAGATCTGCGCTTTCAAGCTGTGGTTCCTTTTCTCTGCATATTTCGGTTGCGAAACGACATCTTGGATGAAATCTACAACCTTGCGGCACGTTGGTGAGGCTAGGCGGTTCCCCTCGAAGGCTTTTGGAGGCATCCATTTCGAACTTGGAGGATGCGAGTAAGACCTGCGTGTAAGGGTGACGAGGAGCAGTGAAAGTCAACGAGGAATCGCCGTTCTCGATTATCTGACCCAGGTACATGACGCCCACGTAATCGCTGACATAGCTCACGAGACCAAGGTCATGCGAAATAAAGAGATACGTGAAACCCAGTTCCTTTTGGAGTTTTAGAAGGAGGTTCACTATCTGTGCTTGGACGCTTACGTCCAGTCCCGAGGTGGCTTCGTCCAGCACTAGCAGTCTGGGCTCCATCGCCAGAGCTCTTGCTATGGCTACCCTCTGATTTTGACCACCACTCATCTGGTGCGGATAACGGGAAAGAAAGGATTCGTTCAGACCAACGAGGCCGAGCAAATCTATAATTTTTCCCTCAGAGCGCTCATTGTCCTTTGACAAGCGAAGGAGAGGTTCACTGATAATTTGCTTCACGGTCCACCGCGGATCAAGAGAGGAGATCGGATTTTGGAAAATCATCTGCACCTGTTGATGAAATCGCATTCTTGCCTGCCCCTTCAATTTCCACACGTCAGCTCCATCAAACAGAATCTGGCCGCCCGTTGGACGGGTCAGTCCCGCAACGCACATGCCAACGGTACTTTTGCCAGCACCGGATTCACCGACTAGGCCAAATGTCTTACTGGATTCTATTTCGAAACTGATGCCGTCGACCGCCCGTATGTGTTCCCTCGCTCTACTCAGGAAACCTCGCCTTCTGCTGTAATGAACGGAGAGGTTGTTGACAGATAGCATCAAGGCTAGTAGAGCTCGACCCTCACCTTTTCAATCGTTGAGATGACAGGAGGAAAAATGCCCTAGATCAATTTGCGCCCTTTGAGGCGGTATGCTTGAGCAAATATCCAATCGATAAGCGCAGCGAGGATGAAATGGGCAACCTTGTGGAATATTGAAAATGTTTGGGGCGGTGCCTTCAATAGTCGCAAGGGGTGGTCGATTTTCGCCTTGCCTCTTGGCGATTGTTGGGATCGACTGCAAGAGCGCCTTGGTGTACGGGTGATTAGGATTTGACATGACTGTTGAAGCAGAGCCTTCCTCAACAATATCCCCCGCGTACATCACCGCAACCCTGTCACATGTCTTCGCTACTACGCCCAAATTATGAGTGATCAAGAGAACGGAGAATCCTACTTCCTTCTTCAGTTCCATGAGTAACTGAAGAATCTGCAGCTGAATTGTTGCATCGACGGCGCTTGTGGGCTCATCAGCGATGATAAGTTTCGCACTCAGGGAGAGTGCCATCGCAATCATAATGCGCTGCTGCATCCCGCCGCTTAGCTCGTGAGGGTATGATTTCATTACTCGTTCAATGTCCGCGAGCTCGACCAGGCGAAGCATCCTTGCTACTTTCTTTCTAGCGTCGGGCTTGGTTAGTCCTTCGTGCACTTCGATTACCTTCGCCATCTGTTGTTCAACTGTAAATACAGGATTCAACGAGGTCATCGGATCTTGGAAAACCATGGAAATCTTGCTCCCCCGGATTTTCCTCATTTCAGCTTCGCTTTTATCCAATAACGATTCGCCCTCAAATGATATTCGACCATCCAAGATTCTAGAATTTCGTGGAAGCAAGCGGATTATGGAGTAGGCTAGGGATGATTTTCCGCAACCACTCTCACCGACCAACCCAACCATTTCCCCCAGTTCAATGTGCATTCGTAGATTTCTGAAAACGTAACCGATTCCCTCGCCCACCTTGTATGCAAGACTCAAATTGTCAACGTCGAGGAGAGGTGGCTGTTCTGTTGCGGTCATAATTTTGACCAGACCCCTGTCATTTTCGCAAGCTTCGGATCCAGTCTCTCGGTCAGAACGTCCCCGATTAGAGCAAACGCAGTGACAAGCGTGAAGAGTGCAATCCCTGGGAAGGTTGCATACCACCAATATACTGGAAAATATGCGATGGATTGCGCGATTGTGAGACCCCAGTCTGCGGTCGGTGGCGTGACTCCAAGTCCGAGGAAACTCAAGCCCGCATCAGCAAGGATGATGAACCCGAAGTCTGTGGTGGCCAAGATTAGCACTGGTGGAATAGCGTTGATTGCGATGTGTTTCCTTATTATCTCAAACCTGCCTTCTCCCATTCCCTTTGCTGCCAAAACGAAGTTGCGAGTTCGCAGTGATAGGGCTTGTGCTCTTGACAACCTCACGTACTGCGGCCATCGAGTAACGGAAAGGGCAAGTATCATGCTCCACAGGCTCGGGTGAATGGCAGCCACAATTAGAATTGCCATCAGAATAGTGGGAAACGCCAAGAAAACGTCGGTAATTCTCATCAACCCTTCATCTAGTGACCCACCCACATAACCTGCTATCACCCCCAATGGGTATCCTATCAGGAGGCTCGCCCCGGTGACTACGGCTGCCGTAAAGAGAGCTATTCTCGTGCCGAAGATCACTCGACTGAAAAGGTCCAATCCCAATTCTGTGGTCCCGAATAGGTGTTGCCAGCTAGGTGGTCGAAGAGCCTGCGCCGGGTTGGGGATACCATTCAACCCCTGCTGCGGATAGGGAGCAATAAGATATGCAAAGATTGCAACTATGATCCAAAAAACAAGTATTGCAACTCCGCAAAGCAGTACCTTGCTCTTTAGTTGCTCGCGCATTTTGCCAATCCAATCGCGACGAATTATTGTCGTTACCGTCATTTCGAAAAAATCACCTATCATGACCCATTGGTTACAACACTATTCTCCTATCGAGGTATGCTTGGGCTACATCTACAACAATGTTTGCCGCGACGAAGAGCACAGCAACGACAAGAACTATGCCAAGGCTCAAAGGAAAGTCAAGATTCTCAAACGCAGTGGCCGCAAGGCTCCCTATTCCGTTCAATCCAAATATGGCTTCTACATAGAACACACCGACCAGAAGGAAACCAAAAATCAATCCAAGCAAGACAATCGTCGGTGCGATTGCGTTTTTGAGCACTAGTCGAAAGTGAATGTAGCGCTCGGGCAAACCGTAGGCTTTTGCGGTAGTTGTGTAGCGCTCTTCGAGTGCTGATATCATCGAAGACCGGACCTGCCTAATCAGCGGCCCCGATGTGGTGAAAGCAAGTGTGAATACAGGGAGAATAAGCCGAACAGCGACATCATTGAATACTAGCCAGTTACCTGTGATTAGGCTGTCTATCAAGTAAGAGCCCGTGACCCTCGTGAGTGGGTGTGTAAGGAGAAGAGTGTTATCTATCGATCCGCCGAGAGGAAAACTCGGCACAACCTTGCTCAGCAATTGAAGATTCATGCCGAGCCAGAACGCGGGAATCCCGTAGCTCACGGTGGATAGTATTCTGAATAGGTGGTCAATCCATGTGTCCTTGTGAATTGCAGAAATGACACCGATAGGAATTGATATTGCGATTGCAACCACCATGCTGATGAGGATTAAGGTAAGCGTATTGGGTAGAGCAAATCCTATCGCCTTTAGTACAGGTTCGTGGTACACGAATGAGGTTCCCCAATCTCCTCGAAGGAGATTAACGAGACTTATCCACAGTTGATCGTACAACGGAAGATTGAGACCGAGTTGGACTCTAATTGCTTGTAATTCGGCTTGCGTAGCAGTTGTTCCTGCAAAAAGCAAGGCCGGGTCTGAAGGAACGATATGGGTAAGTACGAATGTTACAATGAACACTCCGATTAGAACCGGAACGGCTGTGACAACTCGCCTGGCTGTGTACCGCAGAATGCTTGCCAACGGCGTCTAGTCTCGCATTCAATGAACACTATATAGGCAGTATGGTTTTTCGCATGTCTCATTCTTCTTTCTATTGTCTATCTCGTCTAAAGGCAATAGTGTAATGATTGCAGAGGTTCTGCCTTGCCACAAATGAAGAAAATAATAGGATGTGGTGAGGGGCCCCTCACCTGGGCCTCCTCAAACGAATCGTATCCGAAGTCTTAGAATGCGCTGACTAAGAATATTGGACTGCATACACGAAGAACGTGTTTGAGATCTCATTTGGTTCGAATGCGACGGCGCCTGGAATTATTGACCAATGACTGTTGAGAACGAAGAGTGTGTTGAGGTTAACCATCACTACTCCGGGGGCATTCTGGAAAAGCATCTGTTGAGCCTGAGAGAATAGACTCAGTGATTGAGATGGATTGCTCCCTTCTACTGAAAGCGCTTGTTGTACTATACCGGTGAATGTGTTGTTTTGCCAGTTTGCAAAATTCACAAAACTACTGTTACCCCAATTATCAAGCAGCGGGCAACCGGCTGACATGCAGGAGGGACTCCATCGCAATCCTACCACGTCTGGGGGATTGGCTCCTTTGATTGTTGAAATCAGCGTGCTAGATCCGACAACGAGAAGATTCACATTGAGTCCGAGTTCTGCCCAATCTGGCTGAATGAGCGACCATGTCTGAGTTGTCTCCGGATAGAGAACATACAGCAGGACTGTAAGGGTCCTTGCCGGAGATATGGCACCGCTGGAGAATCCCGCTTCCTTCAACAAGTTATGCGCCATCGTCATGTTAAAGTTGAAGGATGATGCATTGTTATCGTGCCCGAAAACGCCGGGTGCAATCCAACCAACCGCAGGAGTCGCCTGACCGCCGTATACGTTATTGATTATGTCTTGGTAAGGAATTGCATACGAGAGCGCTTGCCTCACCAAGGTGTTGTTTAGCGGATAGTTGTTTACGTTGTACCAAAGCATCTGAACAGCAACGTTTGTTCCGCTAACCAGCTTCACGTTTGAACTTGAATTTACAAGCGGTAGCTGGGAGACAGTGGGCGAGCCGAAAAGATCTGCTTGTCCAGCCGCCATCTCTTGCAGAGCAAGTGTGCCGCTATTGACCGTGTTGAAAATCACAGTGTTAGCCTGATTGGGCTTCCAACCGCCCCAGTACTTGCTAAATCTGACGAGCGTGACACTGCTTTGAGCGTTGTAAAGAGATGTCACCACCTGATAAGGACCAGTACCGTCAGAATGACCCGCGTTAAACCAATTCTCGAGATTAATCTGGTCTTGAGTGGCATTGCCTGTAGTCTTTATCCCTGCATAATTGAAGGCATTCGGGGTGGTTATCCAAGTTGACTGCTCGGAAGCCATGTACAAAGGCAGGGGGACTGACTTCACCGTGTTGATGACGACGGTGTAAGGATCTACCGCAACTATGGAGGCAATTTGGCTGACCACCGTCGTCTGTCCCTGCACGAGGTCTTTTTGTCGCGTGAACGTGAACGCCACTGCGCTCGAATTAAATAGCGAGCCATCCTGGAACAGCACACCCTGCCTCAAGTTGAAAGTCCATTGCGTCCCGTTGGGCGCGACAGTCCAGCTCGTTGCCAACTGAGGGAGCACTGTCCCGTTAGGCGCTATAATTGCCAAGCGTTCGTATATGTTGCTAGTGACTGTTGGTTCTAGCGCATATGTGGGGTCTAGACCGGACCCGCCGCTCAGCATATTAACGACGAAAGTCTGATTGCCACTCGGCGCAGACGAAGTTGTTGAAACTGAAGAAGACGTCGTTGCGCTCGAACTACCGGACGCTGTTGCCGTAGTCGTTAGCGTTACGGTACCTGAGGCCGTGGTAACAGATCCCGACTGAGTTTGGGTTTGAGTAATGGTCGTTGTCCCCCCTTTGGGTAAAGTTAGGACGTAAACCCCTGCTGCAGCAGCGATGATAACTATAACAACGACGACGACGGCAGTAGCTACTCGACTAATTCCTCTCTTAACGAGCGTCCGGTTCTTCATTTCAAAGGGCGCGGTATGCACTGCATATTTAAGGTTTCTTGGTGAGCCAATGGAATACTCGGCCATTTCACACGTGTGAAAAGAAGAAATAGATCGAGAGTTATGGCGTTAAGGCGCGCAGAGTATTTGCAAAAGATCCCAATCAGCCAGTTAATGGATCGACGGTTGTTTGTTAATTCAGACAGGGATGAGGAAATTGATGATATCGTGCAGTCTCTTTCCAGATACGGACAGCTTCATCCGATAATCGTTCGTGAGCACGGGGAAAAGAAGGGCAAGTATGAAATTATCGCTGGTAATCGTCGATACTCTGCTGCCAAGAAACTTGGATGGGATTCGATATCTGCGGAGGTAGTCGAAGCCTCGGACACAGAAGCTCTCATAATGACATTGATTGAAAACGAGCACCGCAGGGACTTTACAGACTATGAAAGAGCTTTGTTAATCGAAAGACTCCGTGCGCTTACAAAAAAGACCTATGCTGGAGTGGCGGAGCTAATCGGCAAGTCAAACGCATACGTTTCGCAACACGTTGCCATGCTGCATTTGTTCCCTGACACAATAGCCTCGGAAGAGGAGAGAAAGAAGGTTCTTTGTTCTCTGACCGAGGGGCACGCCCGCGCTTTACTGAAAATCGAAGACACAACGGAAAGGTGGAACACTGCCAAACTCGCGGTGAAAGCCAATCTGGGAATACGCGAGCTCGAGAAGGAGTGCCGCAAGATAAGCAATGCCACGACTGTGAAGCGAAGCAATGGTACTAAGAGTGGCAAATCCGTTCAGGAAATAGTACGGGACATTATTGCGGGACTCAACGCTAAAGACTTACGACCCCTCTTCGAAGTTCGTAGCGCGAAAGGGTTCAGCTTTTTTTCGAGCTTTCCACCTTTTGATAGGCTTGAGAGCCGAGAAGCCAATGACCATGTTTTCAATGTGATTTCCCAAATGGACCGTTTCAAGGTGCGGCTCGTGCACGCCGAGGTGGTACATAGAAAGGAGACGGCCGTTGCTATCTTGGGACTCCAGTATGAGATCAAAGCAGGAGGAAAGACTCTGATAAGCCCGACCAGGGCGACCCTCGTTTTCTTCAAGGAGGGAAATGAGTGGAGAATCGCTCACGAGCACTGGTCAACGGCGAATGATGACCCGTTTGGTCTCGTCACATTAGTAAAGTCAGTCAAAATTACCCGTTAAATTGCTCCTTCTTCTTGAAGAAGCATTGATGGCACGAATTTACGACTCAAGCGGTTGCGTTCCCGCTAATTCCGCTCGATTAAGACGCTGTCTCCTTCGACCACGGTCTGGAAGGAAGCAAGGCGCCAATCCTTGAGAGCGCGGCATACTCCAGATTCCAAGTCGAACTCGATGCCGTGCCATGGACACGCGATGTTGAAATTTTCTGTCGAAACAAAATCCCTCCGAGTACCATCCTTGACTTCACTCTCGACATTCCCGACGACTATACCCTCGCATGATGGTCCGCCTTGATGTGGGCATATGTTCGCGTAGGCATAGTATTTTTCTCGATGCTTGAAGACTGCGACGGTCAGATTTCCTACCTCCACATAGATAGGCTTGAGGTCTTCAAAATCCGCAGTTTTGGCAACCCGATATAGCATGCAGAAGAAGAGACTCCTAACTAATGACTTTCAGTTTATCTTGAACACTTTTCGCGCATTTTCTCCCAAGATGTTCTTCTTCTCTTCCTTGGTCAAAAATGGCATATCGTACACAACCTTTGGGACGTCAAAGTCCCAGTGAGGATAGTCGCTGGAGTAAAGCAGCTGGGACCCGGCGTTGAAGGATCGGAATATCCACTCTAGGTCCCTTATGTTCTGCGGCTGTTCCATGGGTTGCGTCGAGTAATAGAATTCCTTGATATATTCGCTGGGAGGCTTTGTTAGCATAGGCGCTTCGCTTTTCCGCATCCTGTATACCGTGTCCATTCTGTACATCAGCCATGGAATCCAAGTAACGCCGCCCTCGATGAAGACAAACTTCGTTTTCTTGTATCGCTCAGGTACTCCTTCGGCGACGATGCTCGTCAATTGAAGTATCAGAAACAACGGGAACCCAAGTACCCTGACAGGGAGAGATCTAGGCGGTTTGAAGCGATCCAGCGGAGGGATATTGTAGAGCTCACCGTGGAATGCTATGGGAAGTCGCTGGTGCTCTGCCGCTTCGTAGATGGGGTTCCAAGCCTCCTCTCCGGCGAGCGCTCCGGGACTCGAGGGCGAGGCCGCTACTCCGACTATTCCTTTTTCCGAGCCGACGCGGTCTATTAACTCGGCTGCTTTGTCCGGAACCTCAGTGGGCACGCATACACAGGAAAGAATCTCCGGGTACTTGCCTAGGAAATTGTCCAGCATGAAATCCATGTAGGCGTTAGCGACAGCGATTTGAAGTTCTTTATCTGGAACATGACTGAGACTGAGTAGAACGTTGGGGAAGACTATGCAGCGCTTGATGCCGATGTCCTGAAGCCTTTGCGTAAACATGTCAACGGTCTCTTCAACACTGGCTTCTCTCCGGGGTTTGGGTAGACCATACGATTTTACCTCAGGGCGCCTAATCCTCCCGCCAAGAGTCAAATCGTAGGGGAATCTGCTCGTGCCTAGGGGATCCATTTGCTTGCGTAGAGCAATTCCTACGGGATAATTTGCGACGTGGATTTCATCATCGTATTTAGCGCCCATTGCTTTCAGTTTCTCGTCTGTGTATTCCCGCTTGAATTTGTCTGGCAGATACCTCGCAAAGAGAGTAAAAGGTTCGTTTTGGTGCACGTCGATATCAATGACCGTGAGGTCATGTAGCTTTCTCTGCTCCGCTTGGCGTACTGCATTGTCAAGTCCGCCGCGAACATGGCGAAGGCGCGATTTGGTGTTCGGCGCAGCATTGATAGTACTGGTTGTTGAGCCCAAATCCTTTGCTCCACGAGCGAGCGCCATTTGTCTAATTAATTTTGCTTCAAATTGAAAAAAGCCTGCGAGACGATTTACCAGTTCATGCCTAAGGTATATCTACGATGCATAAACGCAGCTCTCTGCTGGACTGAGTAAATGAGAGCCGACGATGCGCTAGTAGAGACCTTGGCTTCATGTGGAATCAAACACGTGTTCGGGCTTCCAGGGAATTCGCTTTTGGAAGCTGCGGACTACATGAACCAAACAGGTTTAGTCGAATTCGTAACGGTTAGGCATGAACAGGTCGCGGCAGCCATGGCCGAGGGGGTTGCAAGAGTCACGGGTAAGCCGGGAGTATGCCTGGCGGGAGCCGGTCCAAGTGCTGCTAATTTGGTGATAGGTGTAGCGAACGCGCAAAGGGCATCGGTACCACTTCTCGTATTGACCGGTAATCTTCCACGCTCTAAGCTTGGTAGGGAGGTTTACAATGAGTGGAATCAGATGGACGTATTCAAGCCACTAACAAAGATAAGCTTTCAGATAACGACACCAAACCTCCTACATAATCAACTAAAGCTTGCTCTGCTCACTACAATTTCGGGCAGACCTGGACCTGTTCATGTTGACATCCCGTACGACGTAGGTATTGCAGAAATCGAGAATGCTCCCAAGCCGAACTCGCTCTCGCTCACTCCGACTCGTTTAGCGCCAAGAAGAGAGGATGTGCTCAGGGTGGCAGAATTACTCGAGTCTTCGGAATGCCCTGTGCTCCTTGCTGGAGGAGGTGCCGCCCTTTCAGGGGCCGATTCCTTGCTTTTGGAACTGGTCAATTTGTTGAATATCCCTATCGCGTTGACGAACTCTTCTCGTGGCCTTGTCTCTGAGGATCATCCCCTTTGCTTCGGCGCTACTGGAGTTTGGGGGTATCCCGCAGCCACCGACCTTGTTGGGATGTCGGACCTCGTACTTGGATTGGGCTTTCGATTTGGAGATGATTCGACTGTAGATTGGAGTTCGATTCGAAAGGACACCAAGCTGGTTCAAGTTGACATTGATCCTACTGAGCTCGGAAAGCAGTACGATTTAGATTTAGGCATCCTCGCTGATGTCAATACTTTCTTGCGAGAATTGATCATGGTGCTAAAAGATAGAGCGAGGCGAAATGGGATTTGGCAACGACCAAAGTTGGGCTCGTTGCAGGAGGCACTTCACAATCAGAGAAATGAGTTCTACGAGTCGCCCATCGGCGATTCTCCCGTTGACAAGAAGGTGATCATCCGCGAGGTGATGAAGCAGGTATCAAGCAACGCCATAATCTTCTCGGGGACTGGGGTGCACGCGAGATATGTTTCTCGTTTGATGATGAGGCATCCGAGGTGCCTGCACAAGTCCGGTGGATTTGGTGCGATGGGATTTGCGTTTCCCGCGGCGATGGGGGCTAAAATAGCCCTGCCAGATAGACAGGTCATATGCTTGGACGGCGACGGTGATTTTATGATGACCATTCAAGATCTAGAGACGGCGGTACGGATGGGCCTCAAGTTTGTGACTGTTGTTTTCAACAATGGCTCGTATGCCGCATATGAGATTCCGAAAGGAAGACGAAGCGTTGAGTTTCGCAACCCTGACTTTGTGAAGCTCGCGGAATCATTTGGAGCAGTCGGAGTCGACGTGACTCGCTCCAATGACTTCGGCCCGACTTTGAGTAGGATGTTGAAGGCTGATGTGCCAGCCGTAATCAATACGGTCGTCAGTAGCGATTCCGAAATCGGACTGTGGCCCGCAGCTAAGACCGCGAAACATTAGGTGTGCATGCGTCTTTCCTCTAGTGAGGTGCGAGGAAACCTAACACCGTGTCGTTGTACTCCTTTGGGTTCTGAGTGTGCATACTGTGCCCTGCTCGACTTATTGTTCTAAACTCGACGTTCGGTAATATCTTTGAAAGCTCGAGCGCAGTCCGTCTCAAATAGGGGATGCTGTTTTCACCAGTAAGAAGCAAAATTGGGTTAGCTATCTTTTGGGCGTCCACTTCTCCGAAAGGCTCTCGTTCAGCGGTCTGAACTTCAGCAAGTAATGTTCGTGCATTTCGAATCTGTACTTCTCGAATCTCGGGAGGCAACTGATCTAGATCTCTACCTGCTACGTGCAGCATGTAGGACCTCAGACCTTCTTCGTACTGTTTCTTCTGGAAGAAAGGGAGAACGTGTTTCTCAACCTTGGTTTTGAAATCAGCATACAGGTTTGATGCGTCTGGTTTCGAGAAAAGCAGAGCCAGGATCGGAGGTTCCCCGAGCACCAAAGAGCGGACCAGTTCAGGGTAATCGCGCGCAACCAGTGCACACACATAACCCCCGTAGGAAGACCCGACAAGATGAATTGGTGTTTTGAGTCCTAGACCTCTAATCAATTCGACTAAATCGTCTCGCTCCGTTTCGATCATATAGTCCGGAGGATACTCTTCCCAAGGGTTAGGATAATGCGAGCGTCTGCTGTATGCGACCACGCGATATCGAGGAGAGAAGGAATCCATCTGAGCTTTCCAAGTTCCAAAATCGGACAGACCTCCGTGGACTAGGATCAGAGATTCTTTCTCAGTACCCTCTGTCACATATGACAGGCTTACCCCATTCACTTCAATACTCTTGATGTGTTCAGACATATCTTTCTTGAAACTCACTCTTCTACCCTACAGATGTATCAATTTCTTGTGCAAGTAGAACAATATGCAAACTCGATCCCTTTGACGATATTGTTACTGCGGTTCTCCATTAGCCCAGAGTCGTCGAAGCTGTTGCATCGTCCTAGAAATCTGATCGCATTTGTTGCAAACCTGTTAAATATACGCTGACTTAAGCGAGGCAAGCCTGTCTTTCATAATGAATTTTACTGTGAAAGAAGTCCTCGATGACGCATCGCGAAAACACCCTAACAAGATTGCGTTCGTCGCGGACCGCCGAGAATTGAGCTACAAGGACCTGGAATCCCTAGTTGCAAAGACTGCGAGCGGGCTCGTGGAGACAGGCATCACGAGGCATGACAAAGTAGCAATTCTATCACCCAACACACTTGATTGGTTTGTAATTCAACTTGCGACCGCAGAGCTCGGCGTTGTTCTCGTTCCGATTAACACGCGATTCAAGAGGGCCGAAGTGGAGTACATACTTCGTCAATCTGACGCGTCCTTGCTCCTTGTGGACGAGCGGTCTACTGGAGAAACCGCATACCTTCAGGTACTTCGTCAGCTATTTCCTGAGCTGCAAGAGACCAACTACCAGAGGATAGCGTCAGATAGATTTCCTCATATGAAGTGCATTGTTGGAGCATGGGGATCCAAGAGACTAATCGATACTCTGATATCACTTTCACAAACGTCGGCGGGGGCCTCCGCGCTTCGGTCTGAGGCTATGGACATTGTCCTGATGCAATACACGTCGGGAACGACCTCATTCCCGAAAGGAGTAATGTTGTCGCAAGAGCAAATCCTCAGAAATGCATTCAACCTTGGGTCCCGAGTCGGAATGAACTCCGACGATCTGCTAGTCAGTCCACTGCCGTTCTCGCACGTAGGAGGTTCTGTTCTTACTAATCTGCTTGCCATTACGCACGGGGCAGGAATCCTTACTCTTGCAAAATACGACCCGGATGCCTTACTTGCTCTAATCAAGAAATTCGAGCCCACGGCGATCAACGGTATCGATAGCCACTTCATCGATATCTACACGAATCCTTCTTTCAAGGAAGTGGAACTCGCTTCTGTCAAAAAGGGCTGGATGATTGGGACGCCAGAAGTTGTAAGGCATGTGATTGAGGACATGGGAATTTCCTCAATAACCAATGTTTACGGACTATCCGAAGCCTCGCCTAACGTCACATCTTCCCTCCCCACCGATTCCGCAGATCTTCGTTGCAACACGCAGGGAGTCACATACGAGGGAATGGAATTGCGCATTGTCGATCCACGAACAGCGATTGTGCTCCCTGCCGGCTCTATTGGAGAGATTCACGTTCGCGGGTACTCGGTTATGAAAGGATATTACAACAAGCCTGACGAGACTTCAGCAGTGATCGATGCTGACGGTTGGCTGCATACAGGCGATCAAGGTTTCTTGGACAATCTGGGATACCTGTCCTTCATTGGCAGAATGAAAGATGTGATACGAGTCGGAGGGGAAAATGTTTCGGCGGTCGAGGTTGAAAACCTCTTGCTGACTTATCCGAAGATAAAACGAGCAGCCGTCATAGGTTTCCCTGACAAGAGACTCGGGGAGGTATGCTACGCATTTGTGGAGCTCCGTGAAAACTGCGGTGCTCAACCGAACGAAATAATAGAATTCTGCAGAGGGGTTGTCGCGTCTTTCAAGGTGCCGCGAGCTGTTCAGTTTATGAAAACAATGCCTATGACAGAGAGCGGAAAAATCCAAAAGTTCAAACTAAAGGAAATGGTTTTGGAACCGAGTGCTCGAAAACAAATGTCTGATTAGACAACAAACTGTGCACGCTAATTCGATTTCTTTCATCTGGTGACAGAAGGCCCTGTTCGAAAATTATGAGCATATAGAAATCGAGTCATTCGTAAGAGCCAGAGACACTGCCAGACTCACAGTAAATCGACCAGCGAGGATGAACGCGCTTGGAAGCAAGACGCGAGCAGAAATTGTTCGGGCTCTAGATGAGATTGAAAAGAATGGGCAGACAAGATGCTTAATCATCAGAGGCGCTGGCAGGAGAGCGTTCTCTTCAGGAGAGGACCTTCAGGAGTCCATCGGGCTATCCCGAAGATCCATTGCTCGATGGGCTAGGGGATGGAGCACTTTCCTCACGCGCATAATGAAGTTCCCTCTGCCGATTGTTACTGCCTCGGCAGGATACGTTGTGGGAGCCGGATGGCAACTCTTTCTGCTTGGCGATTACAGAATCTCTTCTACGAACTCGAAGTTCGCTTTTCCTGAAGTTGATAGAGGTCTGCCCTCAATCTTGAGCGGCGCAATTATTGCTTCGATGATAGGAATGGCTCAACTTGGCAGACTCACATTAATGGGCGATGAAATCACCGCCAAGGAAGCACTTGGGATGGGGCTTGTCCACAAAATAGTCCCGCAATCTGAGCTTGACTCCAGTTCTATGCAGGCAGCTAGAAAGCTGGCAGGTAAGCCAATCACTGCCGTGCGTCTGCAACGTTCGTGGATTCAATTCAAGCTTCTCGAGGATTTCAGAAGAAGCGTCCGAGACGCACCGTCGATATACGAAGATGCGTTTCATTCGAAGGAGCCCAAGAGAGAAATTTCGGCTTTTCTAAGTAGAAAAATTCGAAGTAAGCGGGTCGAAAAGAGTCGAACGCGATATTAGTTTGGGTTTGTATTGATATTCGAAAGTACTCTCTCAGCAACAAAAGGGATAATCTGCGGGTCATTACTCAACAAGTTGAGTATTACATAACGAACTCCGGCATCGATCTGGTTCTGAATCTTTGAGGCAACCTCTTCTGGCGAGCCCGCAACCAAGAGCCTTTCGACCCGTTGCATTACTAGTTGACTGTGAACCTGATCTAGCACTTCCTGAGCCTTCTGCCTTGCAACATCACTATTGCTGTCCACCATTGTGTAGGTAAAGTTCGCTGTCTCTAACGATTCTGGATCTCTCCCTACTTTGCTCGCCAGCTCATCGATTCTGTCCAAGCCTTCCTTGTAGTGACGAGGAGAAGTCACGCCTAACCAACCATCCCCCAGAGTTACAATTCTCTTCAGCGGTGCTTCCAATGTAAGGTCTTCCGCACCTATCCATATTGGAAGATTCGGTTTCTGCAGGGGCTTTGGTTCTATTGTGACATTAGAAAATGAGAAAAAGTCCCCTTTGAACGTTAGATTATCTTTGGCCCACAATTGCTTCAAAATAGCGAGCTGTTCATTGAATATTTTCCCCCTCTTGTGGAATGGAATGCCGCATACATCGAATTCCTCTTTGCACCAGCCCGCCGCAGCCCCTACAGTGAGCCGGCCGGCCGAGAGCACGTCGAGTGTTGCAAGCTCCTTTGCAAGTAAAATTGGATTGCGCAAAGGCATGATGAGGATCGAAGTACCAATCCTTATCGATGTTGTCCTAGCCGATAACACGGATAGAAGAGTCAGTGGCTCCAACACCGGAAGCCTGTACCTAGCTAGAGCGGTAAGAAGATGGTCAATCACCCAATAAGAATCTAGATGGCATTCCTCCGAAAGTTTAGCCGCTTCAATGATCTTGTCTGTTTGAGTTTGCAAGTCAGAGTTAGGAGAAATGAATTGAAGAGGGAAGAGGCAAACCCCAAACCGTACTGGCTTTTTTCGCACGAAAACACGGGAGAAACTTTGTCGCTAGATTAATATTGTGGACTCAAAGGGAGGTGCCACGATTCCACTCACATTGAAAGGCAAAGTTGCCATCGCGAGCTACGGCGACTCCTACGTACTTGATCAGGAACATTACAAGACACCGCTGGAGCTTGCCGTTGACGCCTCGAGGCAGGCCATGGAGAAAGTTGGTCTTCATATTGGCGACATTGATGGCCTCTTGACAGCACGCGCCCCCATGGGCGACACTAGATTTCAATGGAATAATATTCTCGCTCAAGAGCTGCGGATGGCGCCCAGGTACAGTTGTGAAGTCACAATTCACGGCGGCGGGCCTGTTTCCTTCGTCAGACACGCCGCCATGGCTCTGATGTCCGGGCTTGTCAAAAGGGTATTGTGCGTGGCCACAGACAGCTTTTCGGTTCCTGCCAGAAATGTTAGGGCACACAACATCTTCTGGGAAGCAAATCACTGGTTCGATTATCCTTATGGTGCATATGTTCCTGCCCTCTATGGCCTCGTTGCTCAGAGGTATATTCACGAATACAATGTAAAGCGCGAGCAAGCCGCGAAGCTCGCAGTTGAGGAAAGAAAGTGGGCGCTCAGACATCCAATGGCTGCAATGAAAAACAAAGGAAACATCACTATTGACGATGTTCTCAATTCCCCCCTGATTGCCTCCCCGTTTCACCTGTTGGATTGTGCTTACTTTGGGAAACCGGTTGGTGCCTCAGGTGCGTTCATTGTGACCCTGACCGAAGAGGCTCGCAAGCTTACCGAGAATCCGGTTTATGTGCTCGGTACGGGCGAGTTGAGTACGCACGACAACATCACTCAGCGGTTGCACCCGAGTACATCTCCACCCACGGATCTCTGGAATACCATAACTACCTCAGGTGGTAGAGAGGCCTCAAGGGAAGCCTTCCGGATGGCCAGATTGCGCCCCAGAGACATTGACATCGCAGAGATTTCTGACCAGTTTACATACATTGGAATGTTGAACCTCGAGGACAGCGGCTTGTGCGAAAAGGGGAAGGCTGGCAAGTTCCTAGAAGAAGGCAGAGGGGATTTTAACGGAGGGCAAGTCGCAATTAACACTCATGGGGGATTCCTGTCATTCGGACAGCCCGGGATATCATGCGATATGAATCCTCTTTTGATCGAGGCAATTAGGCAGCTAAAGGGCGAGGCCTTAGGCAGGCAAGTCAAGGATGCTCGTTTTGCACTTATCCAAGGCCATGGAGGCGTCATGGCTTGTCACTCGATTGCGATACTAGGAAATCAGCGGAGCAACTAGTAGTGTGGAGGATGAAGGACAAATGGCTTCGATGAATGCTCGAGAGAAAGGAATGGCGCTCAGCGTAGACGATGTGCCGGAGGCGACGATACACCCCATGCCGTCCTTTGGGGAGTTTTGGAAGGCGCTCAGAAACCAAGAGTTGTTGATAAGAAAATGCGGAGCATGCAGAACGCTGTTCTCCCCGGCTCGTGTTTCTTGTCCGAAATGTCTTTCGACAACGAAACTTCGATGGAAAAAATCAAAGGGGACGGGGATGCTGTATAGCTACAGTACCGTATACGTCGCCTTTGGTAACTACTTGGATCGAATTTACTGTAAGAACAAACCACCCTATACCTTTGCGCTCGTCAAGCTTGACGAAGGTGTCTATTTCGCGACGAACATTATCGAATGCGAGCCGTCCCAACTTCACATAGGGATGAGGGTGAGAATCGCCTTCGATTCGACGAAGCTTCCCGAGGAAGTTCCACGACTTTCCCAGCTCAAGCTCCCGCCTTTCAGGCCGTATAACGGAAGAAACAGATGAAAGACGAAACAAACGTTTATTGAGACACAGAGGGTTGCATCTCTTTCAAAATGCAGATGGCTCCAGAAGGCAATCGAAGACCTCACCCATCACAATCCTCTTCTTCTTACCCAAGGCCTGCGGAGATTTCACTAAAACTTGATCCTAAAAAGACCTGTCTCCTGGTTATTGATATGCAAAAGGGGTTTGTAGACGAGGATGGATTTGTAGCAAGGCAAGGCCTGAATATTGATGGAGTGAAGAGGACAATCCCCGTCATAAAGCAGGCAGTAGACTACTGTCACAGCAAGGGCATCCCCGTGTTCTACACGCAGCAAATTCACGTCCCAGAAGCCTTTGACGAGAGAGGACTGCCAAAACTCCACCAATTCATCGGTCGAGAGCTTGCGTATGCTTCTGAATCCGAAGGGTACAAACTAGCTAGGAGGGGAACCCAGGACGCAGAGTTCACCGAATCCATCAAGCCCTCCGACAAAGACTACATTCTTCCGAAGAACAAACCGAGCGCATTCTTCCAGACGATGTTTGAGGTTTATCTGAAATACCTTGGGATCAAGACAGTTCTTGTCACTGGGTGCAACACTGGATACTGCGTTGTCTCGACGCTTACTGACGCGTGGGCCCGCGATTTTGACACCATTACGATCGAGGGTGGCGTCGGAGACCCTGATACTGAACTGACTGAAGCTCTGCTGGAACTATTCGACAGGCGCTTCGGTAGAGTCATGACATTGAAAGATGTGATCCAGATACTGGATGCTTTTCCTCAGGCCGGAACAATCAAGGGATACCCAACGTATGTAAGCCGGCAAAGAAAGAATAATGGTTAGACTTTTCCCAATCTCTTCCTTATGAGATCTCGTCTTGCAGTACTTGTTGCGTTACGATCTACAGTCAGCTCGTTATCGGCATTCAGATAAACGCCATAGACTTGTCTAGCAGCATCCCGCGAAACAACGGAATCGATGACATCCTGTCTCACTAGTTCAGGGTCCCTATCTAGTGGGTCACCGAATCCTCCGGCGCCCTCGTATCGGATATAGAGGAAATCTCCATGTCGGAGATAGCTCTCGCCCCAAGAGATTTCCTCGCGGGATGGCCACTCAAGCTGATTAAAATCCATGTTTTGCAACTGGTCCGATTTCAAAAGCTCCTCGGGCATAATATTTGCTCTAACCACGATATTTTGCACGGTGGAGCCAGGGTACCCAAAGAGCCCATGAGTCAGAGTGCTTCTGGTTCCATTTCCCGCGATTACCACGCCTATCTTCTGATCCTGATTATCGTAGGGAGTTATCGCAAATTCAGGAGGCAATCCGCCTCGATATTTCCCCGCTCCCGCGGAGTTCTTGGACAACCTTCTGAACAAGTAGAGGATCGGAAACACCAACTCCATCATTTCCACGTTGGGCATCCTGGACATCAGGTTGCAGACTTCCCCTTCTATATGGGCTCCATCCTTGAAGATTCTCGCACCGCCACTCCCCCCAGCACCGTCCGCTACAGCATCCACGAAGTATCGGCCCTCTCGATTGTAGCCGAAGATGTTGGGGTTCGAATGAGATCCATTCCAAACTGCAGTTGCCTCGTTTCGGTACTTGTCAGAGGCGTAAAGCATTCGAGACAACGCCTCAATCACAGCATTGTAAACGAAAACGCACGCACCTATAGTCGCGTTGCATACTGTGGTTGGCGGAAGCGCGTTGAGTATGCTTCCTTCCGGGACAATTACTTCGACTGATTTTGTTATGCCTTGATTCCAAGGCATGTCGTGGCAAAGAAGAGGAAAGACCGGTCCGAAGGTTGCGCCATACGTTCCCCAGAACGTGGCGTTGAAGCCTCCTGGCGTTTGTTTTGCTGTACCGGAGAAATCAAACGTCAGTGTTTCGCCCTGCTTCGTCATAGCCAAGTTAATCTTGTGGACTTGCCCTCCCCAGTCAAGATACTGTCTCGCCCTGAATATTCCGTCAGGGAGTTCTCTTAGTCGCTTTCTCAGTAGCATGTCAGATTGTTGAATCAGCGATTCCGCAACCGCGTTGACGGACTCAAAACCATAACGAGACGTGAGGCCCAGCATCCTCTTCTTTATGGTGTTGTTTGCAGCTATTTGCGAATGGAGATCTAGGGCAACCATATCCGGGTCGCGTACCATGTTTAGAATTGTTTTCAGAATGTCTTTCCTGACGACTCCTCCGTCCACTAGTTTGACTCCTGGCGAACTGAATCCCTCGTGAAATTTCTCGGTGGCGGTAGTTGAAAATCCTCCTGGTTCGAAAGCCCCTACGTCGCGGAGATGAACGAAGTTGGCGCTCCAGCCCACGATCTGCTCATCGTCACCATGGATGGGAGAAATCATGTACGCGTCAGAGGTATGGAGCGCGCCCGAGTGCGGATCGTTGAGTATGAACATGTCATCCTTGGAAATTCCAGGATTGTCGCCGTACTCTTCGATGATGTGTTTGCACGCATGCATTGCGCTGGTTAGATGATGCGAAAACCCCACTCCACCTGCGAGGAGGTCACCGTTCGGGCGGTAAAGCGCGACCATTAGATCGTGGACTTCGGTGGTGGTCGCACTCCCCGAGACGTTCTTCAGGGTGATCATCCCTTCTTCGATTATTCTGAAGAACCGATTCCGTATTATTGTGGCAGTAGCTTTGTCCAAAGACAAGTTCTTCCAAGCTCCCCCTATTTTCCTAGTTTCCCTGGTCTCTTGACAGCCGCAAGTTCCTGTACGAATCAACCTTCACGGTCCAACCGGGGTTTACGACTACCGTGGTAGTTGGTGCGAGGATTACACTCGGGCCCCGAATCAGGTTTCCAGGTTTGAGATGATCGTAACTATAGAATCCGGCTGAGGCAAAAGAGGTTCCTTCATTGAAGTACGCTTGTCTTCTCTCAATCAAGGAAGCACCGTCAGCGCTCTCGCTGCTTTGCCTATCTTCCATAAGCTTGTACTTTTCGAGCTTCCCCGTCGCCTTCAACCTGAATGTTATCATCTCTACGCCCGCCTCTCTGTACGCCGATCCCTTTCCGTATTTTTGCTCGTACTGCACTCCGAATAGCCGCTCCAATTCTTTGAGATCGGAGCTGCTGAGCGTCCAACTTTCAAAGGTCAGTGGAACCGTTAACTCGTGTGTCTGTAGTCTAAAGCGCATGTCCACGGACCTTTCTAAGAGAATGTCATCTTCTTTGAATCCGTCGCCTCTTAGTTGAGAGAGGGCCTTCTCTCTTAATTTCTCGAACGCCTCGTCGACTATTGATGGCTCGACTGGTAACACGAGCGGATTCGTCGCGACATATTCGTAGATTACATCCGAGGAAGCTGCCCCCAAGGCGCCATTCACCGACGCAGCAAAAGGAACAACCATTCTAGAGATTCCGAGTTCATCGCAAACTGCGCACATGTGTATCGAAGCAGCACCGCCATAACTGAAAAGGGTGTAATCTCTCGGGTCAAGACCTCTCTCCACTGTAACTTTATGGATCAAGTCCGCCATTTGTGCGTTAGTTATTCTATAGATGGAAGCCGCAGCTTCCAGAACGTCCAACGCGAGAGGTTCGGCCACCAAAGGTTTGAACTGCTGCGTCGCTCTCTGCTTGTTAATTTTCATCCTTCCGCCCAGAAAGTGCAGGGGGTCGATGAGACCAAGTATGAGGTCTACGTCCGTCACGGTGGGAACCTTCCCTCCCAAGTCGTAGCAAACAGGACCCGGATTAGCCTCGGCACTCTTCGGTCCGACGCTCGGTATCTTTGTGTACTGATCTACAGTAACGAGACTCCCACCTCCAGCGCCGATCGAAGTTATGTCCATTTTCGGGATTACATAGTTGTATCCGCCGATGTTCGCGTCACGCGAGTACTCTATCTCCCCGTCAGTTACCATTCCCACCTTGAAGGTCGTCCCGCCCATGTCACAGGCAAGTATGTTTGGAACTCCTATCACTTGCCCCAAGTAGGCGCAGCTCTTTATTCCTGCGGCAGGGCCTGATTCTATCAATCCAACAGCTTTGCTCCAAGCTTCCTTATAGGGCAAAACGCCTCCGTACCCTTGCATAATCAATAGGTCTCCCCGGAATCCTCTTTCGTTAAGTTGTGCAAGCAGGCCTTCGAGATACTTTCCAGACATGGGCCCCACGTATGCGTTCAACGCAACAGTAGAGGTTCTTTCGTACTCTCCGAGAAACGGTGCGAGGTCGCTCGATAACGTGACGAACATTTCATGATAGATCGCCTTTATCGCTGATCTTACTTTCCTTTCGTTCTCCGGATTCCTGAACGACCAAAGCAAGGATACTGCAATGGATTCCACTCCGTGGTTCTCCACCAGGCGGCGTGACGCTCTAATGACTTCTTCCTCGCTCACAGAGGTGATGCTACGTCCCTTGTAGTCTGTTCGTTCCACTATCCCCTCGATTCTGGTTCTGGGCACGATCGGTTTTGGTTTTTCATTCGCCACAACGTGCTTGATCTCATTCTCAGTAAGGCCCGACCATCTTCCTAGAGCTCCGCGCGCCATGATCAGCGTATCTTCAAAGCCTCTTGTCGTAAGTAGCCCTACTTTACTGCCTGTCTTTGTGAAGACTGCGTTATCTGCGACAGTTGTCCCGTGAAACATGATGTCAGTCTTGTTCAACAACTCCTTCAGGTCGATTCCTGCAGCTTCGGCCAGAAGGGAAAGACCTCTCATGATCCCCTCAGAGAATCTTGGCGGTGTGGATAAGACCTTGTCCGTCCTAATCGAGCCATCCCTGCCGATGAGAACGACGTCGGTGAAGGTTCCCCCCACGTCAACTCCTATTCGATAGGGCGATGTCGATGCGACCTCGCTCCGAGCAACGCTGGGCTTCGATGTACTTGTTTTCATCTCCTTTCTAACCGCTGTGAAGTAATTTCGGCTACCCCAGTTGTGCGCTCCAGAGCGGTTGGTCGTCTTTTCTTAGTAACTCAACGTCCAACAGCACTCCGCACTGCGGACAAATGTATTCTAGAAGTTGAAGATCACCATGCAACTTGATTAGATTCAGATCTAACAGATCTTGCCTCACCGATCTAGCCACAGAGTGACTCTTCCAATTTTCAGAATCATCGCAGAGCTTGTGGCCACACCTTGAACATGCGATTACCTTCTCGTCGGTGAGCTCGAGATTCTCTCCAAGCTTTACCTTGCTCAAGTCTTTGTGTCTCTTACCGCTTTGCCGAGGCAAGGCAATCACGTATTTATGTCTAAGAGAACTCTGAATGACTGACGCTCTAGTTCTACTTTGCCCCGTTGTATTGGTGGGTCTTTCTTGTATCGGTAAATCAGTTCTCTGGCTTGAAATAAGGTATCGACCATCCGAGGTGGCTCTCCGTGGCCAAGTTTCGAAGGTCGGCTCGCTCAATTAGATCAAAGGCGGCTCTTTCCACTTTATTCATTAAACTATCTTCATCCACACACCTGAGCTTTCTATCTTCCATCAGGACCTTGCCATCGACTATTGTTGTCTCCACGTCGGAAGCCAGTCCACCATAGACGAGTGATGTAATTGGTCTGACGCGAGGCGCGTGATTCCATCCCTTGATGTCCACCACGATGATGTCAGCCTTCTTGCCAACTTCCAGTGACCCAATTGAGTCTGACATTCCTAACGCCCTTGCTCCATCAATCGTGCCCATCTCAAGAGCTTTCTCCGCCGTCGCTGCTTTTGGATCCTGCGTTATTCCCTTATGTAGGATGCAGAAGCTCTTCATCAATCCGAAAAAGTCCTCGTTCATATGCCCGCCGTCGTCTATGCCGAGGCCAACCGTGACTCCCGCCTTGATCATGGACGGGACTGGCGCGATTCCATCAGCAAGATATTGGTTGCAAACTGGTTGATGTGAAACTTTGGTGCCAGTCTTCGCAAGCCTAGCTATATCTGAATCGTCAACCCAGACGGTGTGAGCAAAGAGAACATTTTCATCGAGGAATCCCACGCTCTCAAGATACTCTATCTCCGACATTCCCGTTTGTTCCTTGATGGACTCGACCTCGCTCTTGACTTCTGCGACGTGTGAAAAGGAAAACGTATTGCTATCATCGGCGATCTGCTTCATGACCCTAAAGTTTTCTTCCGTGCACCCGAGAGGCCAACTAGCGGTCGACCATATCCTGAATGTACTGTTCGGGGAATTATACCTGCGAATGAGGTTAAGGCAGTCCCTCTTGGTATCCTGAACGTCGGAGAGGAACAAATCTGCGGCCAAGCCGAGTCCCTCCTCCCGATCAAACCCCCCGACCGTGTCCACCACGCGGGGGCCGCCTCCAGTGTCGGAGGCTGCCCTCGCTATTTCGTTGACTACCAGCTCTTTACTCATGCGCGCTGGGAGCCAGGTCACTGTGTCATCAAAAGATGTTGTGATTCCGGATTTGATTTGCTCCGCCATACCCATCCTTGCGCTGAAATAGACGTCGGCGGTATCGAAGGTCTTGATTAGCTGGAGATTCCAGACGTCATCGATAATGCCGAAGAGGTTGCGGTCATCTGCAATCTGCCTCAGTAAACCCACCACGTAGTGGTCGTGCGCATTAACAAAGCCTGGCATGACGAGCTTTCTCCTCCCTCCCATTACCCGTTCTGGCTTGAACTTCTGCTTCAGCTCAATCGCATCGCCTACGGCAACGATAGCATTCCCTTCGACGTAGACGGCGCCGTCTTTAATCACGCGTCTATTCTTGTCCATTGTTAGGACAGCGTCGCCGGTGATGAGTAGTCCAGGCATGACTTTGCACCGAAATGTATGTGCGAACTATTTATCGACTTTTCATTTCTTAGGCATAGACAAATGCGCTCAAGCTCGGGTGGTTCTGCGTTTCACTGTGCCTATTCCCTTGGCAAAATCGCTACGGCCCTTATTGGCGAGCCCGTCCCGCCTCTAATCTTGAGGGGCATCCCGACGTAGAAGAAACGTTTCCCCACAACTTTGCTAAGGTCTCCCATGTTCTCTGTGTTTGTCATCTTTTGAGATTCGATGCATCCAACGTGGGCTCCAAAGTCTTTATCGGCTGGATTGTCTATTGTCGGCGCATCTATTCCCACGTTTGTCACACCTTGCTTGACGAGCCATCTAGATGCCTCAAGATCAAGCCCGGGATGTTCCGTCAGGTAGGCTGGCGTGCCATAGTTTCTTTGATAGTTACCTGTAAAGAGCAATACAATGTCTCCTTCCCTTATGGTCTGGCCGCACTTGATTAGAGCATTTTGCAGGTGCTCCTTGGTAATGAACTCCCTCCCTCTCACGAAACTCACATCAAGGCAGATAGCTTCTCCGATGAAATGATTGTAAGCCATCTTGTCGATTGTGGCGCCCCTATTGTAGCCTTCAAAGAAGGCGTCGGTATGTGTTGAACCATGCTCACTGATGAGGAGGTTGTGAGTTTCGTAGGACTGGATTGTTGAGAATTGTCCCTTCGTTTCTTCATGCGTGACGTGTGGCCAGTAAATTGTTCTTTGATGTCCCGGAAATACCGGCATGCCCTGATATATTTCTTGGGAGAGGTCAATGACCTCTACGTTCTTTCCCATGAATTTGGTTTCGAATGAATCCATCCGCTTTTTCCCCACCCTTTTGTCTTTGTGCAAGTTGCTAGACTATGTCTGATTTTTCTTTTATCTGCCCTATCGTCTTCTCGGCGCCGGCTGTCACAAATACCACTTCTCCTGACATATTTCTCGTTTCTTCGCTCGCAAGCCACACGACCGCGTTTGACACATCCTCACATGTAATCTCCCGCTGAAAGAGCAACTTCTCTTTGCAGACTTTTTCATAGGCCGCCTTTGGATTCATTCTTGGGTACATTTTCTTTAGCAGAAACTGATAGGCTTCGGTGTTTACAATCGCAGGGCAAACCGCATTGGCGTTGATGTTGTATCTAGCAAATTCGAGTGCCAGGGTTTGGGTCATGGCGATTATACCCGCTTTCATGGCACCATAGTGCGCGACAAGTGGACCTCCTTGGACCCCGTATGCTCCGGTTATGTTGATTATTTTCCCGTATCTCTGCTTCATCATATGTCGCAAAGAATACTTGGAGCAAAGGAATGTCCCCTTGATGTCGACGTTGTAGCACGCATCCCAATCAGCCGATGTGAGTTTGATAAACGGGCCCCAAGATCCTACCCCTGCATTATTCACGAGGATGTCGAGCTTCCCAAACTTGTTGATCACTTTGTCAATCATTCTCCTTACCTGAGGTTCTTTGCCAACGTCAGCTTTGATTCCCAGCGCCCTGCCCCCTAGGGAACTCACCTCCTTGACAACATCGTTCAGTTGCTTCTCTGTCGAAAGAGGATACGGAACCCCAGAAAGGTTATGGCATACATCATTGATAACAACGTCGGCTCCCTCTCTGGCTAGAGCGAGAGCGTGGGATCTTCCCATGCCTCTTGCTCCTCCAGTAACCAAAGCTACCTTTCCTTGCAGTTTGCTCAAGAAAATCTAATGCACTCTTTCTTGTCCTACTGATGAGCCTCTGTGCTGCGCACCAGTCGCTGAGCCGTCCAAATCCTTAATCTAATAAAGTTGCGAGAGTTGGCTGCGTGGCAGAGATTAGAATTCTTGATCTTTTCACTGCCCGAAACTCCTAAGCAATTAAATACGAATTCTTCCCCGGCGAGGAATTATCAGGAAGTGTAGAGTGGAATATGGGCGAATTCCCTGATCAAGAGTACAAGAATAGAACCAGAAGACTCGGAGAGCTGATGAAATCGCAAAACTTGGATTTGTTGTTCATTTCTGGAGACGAGAATTTCAGGTACTTTTCCGGCGCAAGATCGCTCGCAAAATGGGGAAGCTTCACGAGAGAATCTTTCGCCATCCTGGACGGGCAAAATCCCCCCTCCCTGCTCGTTGCCGAAGCCGCGGAAGATGTCACCAAGACCGACGGCGTTTACACTTCCGTCGAAAGCTACGCGGACATCACGACCTCTCCTCTGGAAAAACTCAGGGCAATATTACTTCGGTTGAAGCCTAAGGGCGGAAAGGTTGGGTTCGAGGGAGGGCAGGAGCAGAGAATCGGAGTGCCCTTCAACGACTTTGCCGAATTTATTAGGCGGATGTCCTCCCACGGTTTCGAATTCATCGACGCTTCCCAGATTATATGGCACCTCAGGATGAACAAGTCGCCCCTCGAGGTCGAATGCACAAGACAAGCTGGCAAAGCGCTGAGCAGAGCCAGGCAACTAGCATTTGACAAGATTAGGGCTGGAATGACGGAGAAGGAAGTCTCGAGAGTGCTAGGTAGCTTGATGTATCAAGAAGGGGCAGACGAAGTAAATTTCATTGATGTAAACTCCGGAGAGCCCCACACGTGGTGGCCCGGCGAAAAGAAACTGAGCCCTAGAGATCTTCTATATGTCGACGCGGGAGCCATCGTTAAGGGGTACACCTGCGAATGGGCGAGGTTGGCGACAGTCGGCCAGCCATCGCCGAGTCAGAAGGATCAGCATGAGTACCTTTGCAGCATAATGGACAGTATGAGAAAGTTCATGCGGCCCGGCGTGAAGGTCGCAGATGTTTTTGCAGAGTGCAACCGGCGATACTCTGAGAGGAATCCTCCTCTTGAGAAATGGGGCAGGACGGGTCACGGCCAGGGTTTGAACACAACGGAGCTACCCAGCGTCGCTCCATACGAGAAGACTGTGCTGGCCCCCGGAATGACTGTGAGCAATGAGCCAGGCTTCATAAACAAAGAGGGCATTTATGTTTGGGAGGATGTCTACGCCATCACAAACGACAGCTGCGAACTCCTGACCCCCGAGCCAAGAGACTTGCGGCAGATCTCAACATCGTAACAACGTCCTAGCTAGCCGTTCGTAGATTCTAGCGGCTGTGAACACATCGCCCATCGAAATGTGTTCGTCCGCCACATGCGCTTGGTAAAGTTGCCCAGGACCGTAGGCGACCGTGTCGATTCCCCGCCTCAAGAAGTAGCCGGCATCCATCGTACCAACCGCTACTTCTGGACGAGGAGTGGCACCCTCCAAGGAAAACACAATCTCTTGAATGGTTTTCAATAGTCTTGAATTTGGAGCTAATACTGCAGGGCTCACCTGGTTGAGGATCTTGCATTCGATCCTATGCTTCTTCATGCGGCTATTTTTCTTGGCGAAGCTAACTATATGATGCAGAAGTTGTTCCTTCACTTTCACTGGATTTTCCTCAGGTATGATCCTTCTATCTATGCTAAAGGCAGAATAAGCTGGGACCAGATTCTGTTGGTTTCCGCCCCTGAGGATTCCACCTAGCATAATAGTTGGCCTCTCCGCCCCGGAAGCGGAGTAGCGATGATTGCTTTTCTTGGTCGCCCTAATTACTGAAGCGGTGTATTCCTTTTCGAGCGATGAAGCTAGTTCGACCATTGCTGGGAAAGCATTCTTTCCTCTCCAGGGCATGGAACCGTGAGCATTTTCTCCATAGACCTCGACCAGAATCTGCAGCGAACCTTTGTGGCCGATAAGAATTCTATCCAGTCCGGACGGCTCTGCTATCACGGCGAAGTCAGGCCGTGAAAGACCTTGAGCTACAACGTATTCGAGCCCAGAGTGACCCCCTATCTCCTCATCTGGAGTAAGGCTCACCTCAATGGTTCCACTGAATTCTCTCTTTGCTTCAACAAGCAGCCTGACCGCTAGCATTATGGCTGCTATCCCGCCCTTCATATCAGAAGCGCCGCGACCGTAAACCCAATCACTCGACGTTGAAGACCTGGGCGGTTTAGATGGGAAAACTTCGTGGGTCCATCCGTGGCCTGCAGGGACCACGTCGTAGTGGCCGTTGAAGTGCAAGACCGGCCGACCTGATCCAAGTTTTGCAAGTACCACGTAGCGAGGGTAGTCCGCGTACTCTGGATAGAACTTTTCCACTCGGCTTCTTGGGACCCTCACGACACTTACGTGCATTGACAGAGACTTGAGAATCTTGGCTGAATAATTTGCAAACTTTCCATAATTCTTGCCGGGGGGAATCACTGTATCAATTCCTATGAGTTCATAGAGAATCTTCAAAGCCCAGCGCTTCTGCTTGATTAATTCACCTGTTGAGCGAATGGCCATTTCAGCAGTGGACCTAAGGTAGCGGCTTGGAGATTCGGGATAAAAGCAATTCACTCAATTTAGATCTTCTCCATCTTGACGCGCGGACTATCGTGGAAGACAAACACAGGGAAAGGCAGGTACTTCTACATCCGAGACTTTGGATCGATGCGATTTGAATTTCTGATCTGTGACCAGATGCTTGACGGGTCGAGCGGCAGCTTGCTTGGCATGCGGTCGTACGATAATGTAAGAGCGTCTTGGATTGCATTTGCGATAGCAGGAGTAGCTGCTATGGTGCCTGCTTCACCGACTCCCTTTGCCCCGAGTGGGTTTAGGGGGACGGGGTTTCGGTCCTGAAACAATTAATGGGAGGGGAGCTGTCGGCCGAAGGAATCAGATAGTCGGACAAAGTCGATGTCAACAAGACACCGTTTTCGTCGTAGACTATTTCTTCGAAGATAGCCTCTGCGATTCCCTGCACGATGCCTCCATGAACTTGGCCCTCAACTATCATCGGGTTTAGGACGTGTCCGACGTCGTCGACTGCCACATATTTCAGAATGTTAATTGCCGCTGTGTCTCTGTCAACTTCCAGCATTACTATGTGCGTGCCAAACGGGTAGGCATTGTCTGGAGGAGCATACGCAGCGTATTCGTACAAAGTCGGCTCCATTCCGATAGGTAGCGCCGAGGGAGTATAGGCGCGAAGGGCAATTTCGCGGAAATCTACTTTGTTTTGTTGAGGCGCTCGAGCTGAGCACATCCTTCCTTCTTTGAACAATAGGTCTTCTTCTCCCCCTCCAATTCCGAGGCCCATGCTAGAAGCGATTTTTGCCATCTTCTTCTTTACCTTCCTAGTTGCCAAGAGGACCGCAGTTCCCCCGACCGCCGCTGACCTGCTACCAGATGTTATGGTCCCCCACGGGAGAGTAGATGTATCTCCCCAAAGGACAGTGATATCCCGCATCTCGACGCCAAGCTCTTCGGCAACAATTTGCGCGAGAGATGTAGCGTTGCCCTGACCGTGAGGTGTGGTGCCGAGGACGACTGTCACTCTCCCTTGCTTGCTGATCGACACAGAGGCGGTCTGCGGAAATTCTCGACCAAAGGACGAGACTTCCACGTAGTTGATGATTCCAATTCCTACGAGCCTGTCTTCAGCTCGAGCCCTTCTTTGATAGGCGCACATCTCTGCGTAGTCTGAAAGTTCAATTGCTCTTCTCATATTGTAATGATAGTCGCCGCTGTCGTATACCAGCCCTCCGGTAGTCCGGAATGAGAATCTATCCTTCTCGATATAGTTCGCGAGCCTGACCTTGACCGGGTCGAGAGTCAGCTTCTTGGCTATCAGATCAATTGTCCTTTCAATGAAGTACGTCGCTTCCGGTCTTCCTGCTCCCCTGTACGGCCCTATGGGAGGCTTGTTAGTGAACGCAGTGAGCGCTTCGCCAGAGAAGGCAGGAATATTGTATACTCCCGGTATCATCATTAGAATTATTCGTGGAAGCGTCGCCAGGAACTCGGTGCATGCTCCACCGTCACAAATCAGCATGGCTTTCAATCCGAGTATCTTACCGTCCTCCTTGACTGCCGCCTCGACGAATTGTTTCTGCCCCCTGCCATGGCTGGTCGCAAGTATGTTTTCGCTCCTCGACTCTGTCCACTTAATCGGCTGCCCTAATTTGGTCGCAGCGAAGCAAATGGTAGCGTGCTCGGCTGAGAAGCTTCCTTTTTGGCCGAAACTTCCACCCATGTCCGGTACGATGATCCTGACCTTTGTCTCCGGGATCCTGAGAACTCCGGCTATTCCATCTCTAGCTGAAAATGGGGATTGGGTTGGCATCCAAACAGTAAGAAAGCCGGCAGATTCATCGTAGGCTGCAATTGCTCCGTTCGTTTCTAACGGGACAGCGGAAAGGCGCTGCAGCTCGAACTCTGCCTTCACAACGTGATCAGCGTCAGCAAATGCTCTTGCTATGTCTCCCGAAGAAATTTGCGTTTTGAAAGCGACGTTGTCCTGCCAATAGGAGTGCACTCTTGGAGAATTCTCTTCCAATGCCTTAAGTGGATCGACGACAGCAGGCAGAGGATCATAGTCTACGGATACGGTCTCGCATGCGTCAATGGCCGATGAACGAGTTTTGGCAATTATTAGGACTATGGGCTCGCCAGCGAAATTCACTTCTTCGGGTGCTAGCAGGTATCGCTTCGTACCCTTCTGAACCAACGGGTTATCGCTGTATAGCGTTGGCATGGTGTTGACATTGTCAACTATGCCAGTAAGAACCAGCTTGACATTTGGGTCCTGTACGGCCCCGGATACGTCGATGCTACTGATCTTGGCATGAGCTCTCGTGCTCCTGAGGAAGACAGCGTAGAGCATATTTGGAAGGACAATGTCGTCAAAGTATTTTCCCGCACCTGTCAAGAGTCTCTTGTCTTCAATTCTTTTCAGTGTCCGCCCTAGTATGGCACGAGTATAATCATCATGAAATTTTGACTGCTGCTCTTCCACAATCTCCATGGTTGTCGCCAAGAAAGCTCACCCAAGTACCTGTTACAAGGTAAGAACTGACGCGAGGACTAGATACGGTATTCCTTGGTAGCGGTGATTTTTCCACACTAGTAAAGATAGCTCGGTAGGCACAAGCGCAACGCGGAGAGACTTATATCGCCTGTTTGATTTTCCCGTGTCTCATGGATTTCGAGGAACCCGAGATTCGAGGAACTATCAGGGAAGAAGTATCAAAGCTCGTGCAATCATTGCCGACTGATTATTTCAGAAAGAAGGACAAGTCGAAGCAATTCCCAGAGGAACTGTGGGATCTTTTTGCGCACAACCGTTGGTTCGGCGTCAACATTCCCCAAGAGTTCGGCGGCGCTGGGCTAGGGTTGACAGAGCTCTCGCTGGTGGTCCAGACAGTTGCCGCGTCGGGGGCAGGGGTAATCGGAGGCAATTTATTCACTGTAACGTCCGCTATGGTGCCGCCTGCGATTCTGAAATATGGTACTGAATCATTGAAACGGTCGTTCCTGCCAAGATTAGCAAAGGGCGAGCTAGTGTGCGCGATCGGAATTACGGAGCCGAGCGCGGGAGTTAACACCCTTGACATCGATACTTTTGCAGAAAAGCGTGCAGGTGAATATGTGATCAGAGGACAAAAGGTGTGGATCACATTTGCTCCTTTTTCTGATTTAATACTCCTAGTGGCTCGAACCACAAGAAAAGAGAATGTGAAGGCAAGATCGCAGGGGCTCTCTCTGTTTCTTGTGGACATGCACGATCCCCGGATTCGCATCAACCCGATTGAAAGCCTAGCCATGAGGCCTCTTCTCTCTAGCGAAGTATCTCTCGAGGACGTGTCGGTTCCGGAGGAGAATCTAATAGGCGTTCAAGATAGAGGATGGTCGGAGCTGACCTTTCTCCTGAATAATGAAAGAGTGTCTGCAGCGTCATTGTGTCTCGGCACCGGCGACTATGTGCTCAGACGGGCCGTTGAATATGCGAAGAATAGAATAGTCTTCGGTAGACCGATAGGGCAAAATCAGAGTATCCAGTTTCCGCTCGCCGATTCCGCGGCAAAGCTCGAGACGGCAAGGCTGATGCTATCCAAGGCGACGTGGCTATACGACACCAACAAGGAGTGCGCGATTGAGGCTAACATTGCTGCGTATGTCAGTGCGAACGCAGCGTTCGAAGCCGCAGACAGAGCTATCCAAACCTTTGGCGGGATGGGGTTTGCGGTCGAGACCGACATCGAAAGGCACTTTAGGGATCTCAGGCTGTGGCGGACCGCTCCGCTCCCAGAGCAGATGGTACTGAGCCTACTAGCTCAGAGAATGCTCGACCTACCAAAATCGTACTAGTGCAAAAGAAAAAAGGGCTAGCTTCGCACAAGCTCTTTAGCCGCAGAAAGAATCCTATTCTCATCCGGCATCCAAGCTTTCTCCAAAAGGGGGCTGTACGGAACCGGGCTATTCGGCGCACTGATTCTTACGATCGGGGCTTCCAGATCATAGAGGGCCTTTTCGGAGATTACTGAGGCAATTTCCGCACCCCATCCGCTTGGTCTCGGGTTCTCTTCGACTATCACAACTCTCCTTGTCTTTCCAATCGAGGCAAGTATGGTCTTCGCATCCAGAGGGACGAGCGTACGAAGATCGAGCACTTCGGCACTTATCCCTTCGCTCTCCTCGAGAAGTTTTGCCGCAAGCAGGCTCCTGTGCACCATAAGCATCGTGGCTATTATGGTCACATCGGAACCTTTCCTTTTGATATCAGCTAGCCCAAATGGAATCTCATAGTCATCCGATGGCACGTCTCCCTTTATTGGATAGCAGAGCTTGTGCTCTAAGAACAATACCGGATCTCTCCCCCGTATTGCACTCTTCATTAGGCCTTTTGCGTCGTATGGAGTTGACGGTACCGCGATTTTGATCCCGGGAGTTTGCATGAACCAAGCTTCAATATTTTGTGAGTGCTGCGCCCCAAAACCGATCCCTGCCCCTGTTGCGCTCCTTATGACAATCGGAACTTCCACCTGGCCGCCGGAGAGGTATCTATACTTAGCCGCCAGATTGCCGATTTGCTCGACGCAAAGCGCGTTGAAATCGGCAAACATGATCTCTACGATCGGTTTGAGGCCGGTTACGGCCGCACCGACAGCGCACCCAACAATGGCGGTTTCGGAAATCGGAGTGTCTCGGACCCTTTCTTCGCCGAACTGTTCGAAAAGTCCTTGCGTAACCTTGAAGACCCCGCCCGCAGCTCCGACGTCTTCCCCCATAACAATCGTGCGGGGTTCTCGGGCCATCTCCTCCTTTAGCGCCTCTCGTATGGCGGCTCGCAAGTTCATCTCCGGCATTGTTGGTAATCGACTCACTCCAGTGCGTATACATCAGTGACGATTTCATCGGTTGCAGGCACAGGACTGTCGATGGCGAAGCGCACAGCTCTTTCAATTAGGGCATGGATCTCTTCTTGCATCGCGTTGTCTTTAGCTTCTGTAAGGTGTTTTTCCTTAATTAGCGTCTTTCTGAATGACTCGATTGGGTCGCGGAGCTGCCATTTTCGAACTTCCTCTATGGACCTGTACTTTTCACCACTGTCGATTTCCGAGTGACCTCTGTGGCGGTAGGTCTTGCACTCAAGCAGGGTTGGCCCTTGAAGTGTTCTTGCACGTGTCGCGGCCCGCTTAACTTTCTCGTATACGTCGAGAACATCGTTACCGTTGGCTTGTTCGCCGGGCATGTTATACGCGGATGCCCTGTCTGCAATGTTTTCAACAGCCGTAGTTGCGCTAAGTGGGCTGTACTCGCCATACATATTATTCTCGCAGATGAATATGACGGGGAGTTTCCAGACCGAAGCCATGTTCAGAGACTCGTGGAACATCCCAATGTTGCTTGCCCCGTCGCCGAAAAAACTGGCCGCAATACGATCCTCTTTCCTTAATTTAGAAGTCAGCCCGGCCCCCACTGCAACGGGAATTCCTTCGCCGACGATTGCGAATGACCCCAACAGGCCCCTGCCAAGGTCGGTGAAGTGCATCGACCCGCCCTTTCCCTTGCATATCCCCGTTGCCTTGCCTAAAATTTCGGCCATTAGCCGATTGATATCAGAGCCGCGGCTGATAAAGACGCCGTGCCCGCGATATGTACATGTCACATAGTCTCCATCGTTGAGGGCTGCGGACGCTCCAGCGTAGATTGCTTCTTGACCGGTGCAAAGATGAACCGCTCCCGGAATAGCTTTAGCCTCGAAGAGTTCTTGCACTTTGTTTTCGAAGTATCGAATCTTCAGCATGGTGGCGTATATCTGAAGGAGCTTCTCTTCCTCGGGAAGGGATGGATGATAATCACCTTTTTGCACTGATTTGCCCACGAGTTTGCTTATCTCCTTATCCTTAAGATGACATTGATCTAATCGTAGCTTGCTGTTGAATCCGTCCGCACTTTCGTTTCGCGTGGATGGAGTATCACTCTATCTCTCAACACTCTTTTCAACACCTTACCGGAAGGATTCCTCGGTAGCGGTTCCTCTTGAATGAAAAATTTCTTCGGCATCTTGAATCGTGCAAGCTTGTTAGTGCAGAAATCAAGGAGGACCTTGTCAGAAAGGTCGGCGGCTTGCTTCGGCACAACAAAAGCTACTGGGACCTCTCCCCACGTGTCGTCCTTCATTCCCACGACTGCGACTTCTTTCACATCGGGATGCTGGTAGAGCACACGCTCAATCTCTAGGGATGACACATTTTCTCCACCACTTTTAATCATGTCTTTCTTCCTATCAGTGATGTAAAGGAAACCATCTTCGTCGATGTGGCCGATGTCTCCCGTGTGGAACCATCCGCCTTCCCTTATTGCGCTCCTAGTTGCAGCCTCATCTTTCCAGTAGCCGTTGAAGACCTTTGGCCCTCTAATCACAATTTCACCATCCGTAACCGCAGGTAGCTCGTTTCCGTTTTCATCGACGACTCTGAGTTCGACGAATGGTGTCGGTCTTCCGACAGAGCCGAGCTTCTTCTTCATATACTCTTTAGGTACGAAAGTATCACCGGACACGGTTTCGGTGAGACCGTAGGCATCCGCGTACCATGTATTCGGGAAGGCTGAGAGTAGCTTATTGATCAAGGGTTCCGGCATCTTCTCTCCGCCATCTATTATCAATCTCATAGAGGTCAGGTTGTATGAGGAAAGATCTTCCTGATGAAGAATCATGTTAAGCATCGAAGGTGCGAGCCAAGTCACTGTCACCTTGTACTTCTCTATCGCTTCAAGGCAGTCCTTGGGTTCAAACCTCCGTAGTATGACCAAAGACCCTCCGGCATAAAGCACGTGGGCGGCTGCCAAGTCGAAGGCACCAACATGGTAGAGCGGACCAGCGACTAGCGCGACGTCGTTCTTGTTGCTCTCGAGCTCAAGGGAATGAGCAAACGTCTTCCACCACATATTGGAATAGGTGACGACCACGCCTTTTGGATTTGCAGTGGTACCGGAGGTATACATGAGGCGATGCATGTCTTCCGGGTTGGGTTCGTAGTCGACGTGGCTGATACGTTCTCCTGATCGGGAAACGAAACTATTGAAATTAATCCAACCCTCATCGGAGGGGCCATCAACAATTAGGCACGTGCTAAGATCGGGAAGTTCGTTTCTAATTTGGTCCACTTGATCCTTGAACTGACTTTGCGTAACTAGGAACTTTGCTTGCGAGTTGGATAGAATATATTTTATCTCCTCCCGTGCTAGCCTGTAGTTGAGTGGAAGAAAGGCCAGCCCTGCCTTGTTAGCTCCTATTGCGGCATAGTAGAACTCGGGCGTGTTGTAGAGGAGTATCGCGACAATTTCATTAGGTCTTCCGCCGTGGGCTTTGATTGAAGAAGCAAAACTACTAGTAGTCAGATCAAGCTCTTCATAGGGAATTTCTTTTCCCTCAAAGCGAATGGCGATCTTCTCAGGAGTCCGCTCTGCATGCCAGCGCAGTATCGAAGAAAAGTTTCTCATCTAAATCTTTGTTACGCCTTCAAGTGTCATTTGGATTTGAAAGTTGGCTTGCGCTTTTCGAGAAAGGCGCGTACTCCTTCCTTCGTGTCCTTTGTACTCAGCAGCGATGTGCTAAGTTCAGTTTCGTAGGACAATCCTTCGTTAAGAGTCAAATCATAAGCTTGGTTGACCGCGTCCTTTGCTCTGCTCAGTACGAGCGAGCTCTTCTGGATGAGTTTTGAGGTTACTTCGTTAACGAACGCATCGAGATTCTCTCTCTTTACCACCCAGTTCACAATCCCGAGCCGCTCCGCATCCCCCGCGCCAATCATCTCGCCGAGCATGACGAATTGCTTTGCTTTGTGCCTCCCAACTATTCTCGCGATCCTTTGCGTGCCGCCCCAGCCCGGTATCAACCCAATGTTGACTTCTGGGAATCCAAACTTGGAATCGTCGGTCGCAATCACGAGGTCGCACGAGAGGGCAATTTCAAGCCCGCCACCCAAGCAGTATCCCGAAACTGCGGCGATGACCGGCTTTGTCATCTTCTCGATGTACGAATGAATCTCGGGTCCGGTTTTCCTCCAAAAGTTTCTCCCTTCGTTAGGGTCTTTGAAACTATCGAAAATTCTAATGTCTGCTCCGGCGCAGAAAGCCCTATCTCCAGCGCCCCTGATAACAACAAGCGAGACGGTCGGCGAATTGTCGGCATCTCTGAGTTTTTTGGCAAGCGAGTGAATAGCTTCGATTGAGAGCGCGTTCAGAGCATTTGGCCTGTTGATCGTAATCACCGCTACTCCAGAAGTCACGGAGTAGATTATTTGGTCGTCTGGCACAAAAACGACGTGAAATATCGTTTCCTTTTAAGCTTGTCACGATTTGCAAACATCTGTTCATTTCAATTGACTATAACATAGCTACTCAAATTGGAAAAAAGAAGCTATATCCGAGTTCGTCTTACCTTACTGGGGAGTAGATTCGCGATGATGTTCAACCCAACCACATTTCAGCTCTGTGGTTTTGACAAGGCATAGCCGAGCTGCTGCATCATTCCTAATTTGTCGTAGTCTTCCCACATTTCGCAGATCTTGCCATCTCGGACCTTGGCGAACAACATCTCGGTCACCCGAATATGCTTGTTTGTGGGAGCTAGTCCCTCGAACTCTTCTTCGTGCGTGCCCTCAAATGTCAGACGCACAGCAGAGAGGTCTCCTTCTTCAACTATATTGTGGACAGTAAATTTGAGATCCGGGAACGACCTCACCCACTCTCGCTGCACCTTTCTGCTCTTTTCAGAGCAGATGCTGTGCGAATGCTCAGCGAAGTGAAGCTGGCAATCTTGCGCGACCAACTCATCTAGAATCTCAAATCTTCGCTCGTTCCAAAACTCATGGTAGAATCTGGTCAGTAGCTGAGTTCCGTTTGGCAGAGTGTCCTTCATGTTTCCAATTCGGGCCTATGAATCCGGTTTAAAAGTTTAGTTAACCATCTCCTGTGCTCCGTTTACTTAACCACATATTCTATCGCCCGGATGAAAGATTTGTACATTGGCTGATGGTGCAGCCAAAAGACGTTGATCCAGTTTCTGATATGTCTCAATTTACATCTCTCCC